>Ga0315547_1000970_pt1 | contig 24700 bp, 22 predicted proteins | sample SalMarSW160240MG_2_FD_202542 | JGI IMG/M metagenome (GOLD analysis project Ga0315547, IMG submission 202542) | Salt marsh sediment microbial communities from the Plum Island Ecosystem LTER, Massachusetts, United States - Salt Marsh Sediment SW1601-240 ...
TTAATTAACCAGGAAAAGGAGACCTAGCGCACCAGGGAAAGTTCTGAAATTTTCTTTAAAGGAGATACTTAAGGATGACGTATGACATTAAGGATATAGGGATAGCTCCAGAAGGAAAGAGCCGCATCGAATGGGCGGATTCGATGATGCCGGTTTTAAGATTAATTAGAGAAAGATTTTCTCGGGAAAAGCCCTTGAAGGGGACAAGAATTGCTGCTTGTCTGCACGTTACCTCTGAAACTGCTAACCTGATGAGGACGTTGAGAGATGGAGGAGGTCTGGTCCGTTTGTGTGCTTCCAATCCTTTATCAACTCAGGATGAAATTGCCGCATCGCTAGTGAAAGACCACGGGATCGAGGTTTTTGCTATTAAAAATGAGGGTCGAGAAACTTATTATAAGCATATTCGTGATGCTTTGGAGATAAATCCTCATATTACTATGGATGATGGAGCAGACTTAGTCTCTACTATTCATACTGAGATCTTGGATTTAGCTTCGGGAATCTATGGAGGAACCGAGGAGACTACTACGGGGGTAATTCGTTTAAGAAGTATGGCTGAGGAGGGTGTTTTAAAATATCCTATCATCGCTGTGAACGATGCCAATACTAAACATCTTTTTGATAATCGTTATGGGACCGGTCAATCTACTATTGATGGAATTTTACGAGCCACTAATGTTCTCTTAGCGGGTTCTGTCTTCGTGGTCTGTGGTTATGGCTGGTGCGGGCGTGGTATAGCCATGCGGGCTAGAGGAATGGGGGCTAAGATTATCGTCTGCGAGGTGGATCCATTGAAAGCCCTGGAAGCTACTATGGATGGCTATTTGGTGATGCCTTTATTAGAGGCGAGCTGCCAGGGAGATATTTTTGTCACCAGTACCGGGAATAAGAATGTTATCGGAAAATCCCACTTTGAAAAGATGAAAGATGGCGTGATAGTGGCTAATGCTGGTCACTTCAACGTAGAGATTAATCTAGAAGATCTAGAAAAGTTAGCTGTGCAAAAAAGAACAATAAGAAAGGATATTAGGGAATTTAAATTAAAGGGAGGTAAAAGAATCAATTTGCTAGGGGAGGGTAGGTTGGTTAATCTTGCTTGTGCCGAGGGGCATCCTTCCCTGGTAATGGATATGAGTTTTGCCAACCAGGCTCTTTGCTGTGAGTATCTGGTTAGTAAAGGAAAAGAATTGGAGAAAAGAGTCTATGAAGTTCCCAAAGCCATCGATGCCAATATTGCCAGGCTAAAATTAAGCAGCATGGAGATTAAGATCGACGGCTTAAGTCAAGAACAAACAGAATATCTTTCCTCCTGGAGGACAGGGACTTAAGGAGCTTAAAAATGATAGCCATATTAGAAACGGGTGGAAAACAGTACGAAGTTAGTCTGGGTTCCTTGATAAGGGTTGAAAAACTAGCCGCAAAAAAAGGAGAAAAAGTAGTTTTAGATAAGGTATTGCTGATAAAGAAGGATGGGGAAAGTTTCATTGGTAGTCCCTGGTTAGCCGGGGCCAAAGTAGTGGCTGAGGTTACCAAGCAGGATCGGGATCGAAAAATCATAGTTTACAAATTTAAGCGGCGTAAGAATTATCATCGGAAATACGGTCATCGCCAAGCCTTCACCGAGCTAAAGATAGAGAAAATTCAATTCAGGAGAGGTGGCTGAGTGGTCTAAAGCGGTTGATTCGAAATCAATTGAGTGCCTTAAAGGTGCTCCGTGGGTTCGAATCCCACCCTCTCCGCCAGTTTTTAATGAACCATTCCCTCGTATTTGGCCTGCCCTTTCTTGTTCAGCTTTAACTCACCCACCGGCTCGGTCCGGTATCCGTATACATTTTCACCGGTACTGAACCCCCTTAGCTTCTGCCCTTCTAACCCACGCATCGTCTTTTTCCTAAGGTCATCAAGATAGAGTTCATTTATAAATCCTCGTATATGAATACCTAGTTTGGAATTCTCATCGCCAGTCACGATGCCATCGGAAACGGAGATGAGTTTAACCTGATGATAGTCGAATTTCAGAACTAAGGTGAGCATTTGATGATTACTTCTTGAGAGGCGCGACAAATCGTCTACTACCACCGCGTCAAATTCCTTATTCTCCATACCTTTCTCAAGAACTTGCAGTCCGGGTCGGTTAACCAGAGATCCAGAAATCGCCTCATCAACGTAGATGTGCTCATCATCAATGGTCATCCCATGCTCTTTGATATAATTCTTGCATACCCTTGTTTGATCATCAATGCTTTTCTCGCTCTGATTCTCAGAAGAATATCGTGCATATATCGCTGCTCTCATTTCTTACCTCCGTTATCTGAAAATATATCAGGATTCTTCTTGGCTATCTGAATATACTCTTCCGCAACAATAGAAACCACAACGTCCAGTAGTTTCTGAACAGAAGGATTGTCAACCCAGACAAAACTTATCGGTTGAGTTGTTTTCTTACTATTCTTCTCGGTTTGCGCAGCATGCATCAAAAGAACCTTGCATTATTACGAAATAGGTATATAATGTCATTGTGAAAGTTATATAAGGATAAACCTTTATGTAGATATATTATACCACAAAAGGTTTAACTTGTCAAGTGGCTTGTCCGGATAATTCTCAAAATGCAATTTGCGTTATTGCGAGCGGAGCGAAGCAATCTCGGTTTTGAAAACAGGATTTCCACAAAACTGTTCTTGTGCTTCTTCTGCGGAAGAGTAAACAAATGGATCCCAAGAAACTAGGCAAGAAGATCAAATTGGCCCGCGTTGAACTTGATTTAACTCAAACTCAACTTGCCGAAAAGATCAGTGGCAAACAGAAAAGTATCTCCGGTTATGAAACCGGGGCCACACTACCCTCCATACGGACTCTAGTCAAAATCGCCAAAGTCCTCAAAAAACCAGCTAGTTATTTTTTGGATGAATAGAATGAAGAGGGAGGTCTAGCAAGACTAAAGAGAGGATGTGTTCCTAATTCTGCTTCTTTTATTTCTATTAAATGGTTCCCCAGTAACGATCTGTTGACCTATCTACTGGTTGTGTATTGATACCTTGTCTGTATGGCAGAACTTTGTGTAACAATACGTTAAAGCTAATGATAAGATGTATCAATAGGATCCCAGGAAAACTTTTTCAACTTTCTGAACGTTTTTATTTTGAGGTATAAAGGTGAGCAATTTCAGAGAGTTTTCAGCTTCTGACAAAGTGGAGCGGCCCGTCCGAGACATTGATTCGGATGCTCCTACCGGGATGAGACAAGAGCTCATTGACTTATTTTTTCATCTTGCTGAGCACAATTCTCCTCCTTTGAACGATGGTATTATGTACCGCATAGTCTGCCAGAGCTTAGGCGAAAGAGCTTCTGGACAGCCCTACAGTGGATTCAGATATGCGGCGGGGCGTGACTTTGCCAAGGCTGATTGGCAGAGGGTTTATGATGTAATCTGTCGGTTGTGGCCAGAATTTACTAAGGCAGAAGTCGGTCACGAATATCGCTCAGGCGTGAATCGGATATTGGCTGGTTATGGTGTGGTCTGGAAGCTGACAGAGGAGGGGCGGCTTGAAAGACACCTTCCATCTCTGGCACAATCCGTGGTAGTTGCTGCAATCACAGAATTGAGAGAGCCCCGCTTTGCTGCGGCATTAGCATTGCTGAATGCTGCAAGGGAAGCGTTTGACGACCAGCCACGCCGCGATCGAGATGCATGTACAAACATTTTCGATTCCATGGAGTCTGTGGCTAAGGAAGTCTTCAAGAAGCCAAATGCTACATTCGGATCTGTTCTTAATTATGTTCGTCAGACTAATGCCTTACAAGGTGAGGTAATATCAGTGCTCAAAGCAATTAACAATCTAAGAAATCACAAATTTGGCCATGGCATGACAGTATCGTTTGATTTGTCTTCTGGAGACGTGGACTTTACGTATTTGACATGCATTGGTGCGATCCTCCTATTCATTAAAACCTGTAAGTTGGGAGCTCCAATAAGGCTCCCACAGGCGAGAGCTAAACGTTGCGGCTGAAGAGCACCGTTAGCTGCATGAGTAAAATGGACAACCTGTATATACGGTTTTATGACCCATCAGAAGATTTTCTCAATGAGCCTCGCTCATTTTGCTATGAACTTGCAATGGAATTAATAAAGAAGGCAAGAGATGAAGACGTCAATAATTGGTATAACAATGAGAATACCCTAAAGGGAACCCTATTGTTGCTATATACTTGGAACTTTGCAGCACGTGAAACAAAAAAACTGAATTTCGAGAATGTGGGAAAAGTTATAAAAGAATGTGAAGAAAATCTGAAAAAACTCGAAAACTCCTCCATTGAGGATGCAAGTCGGAACGATTTTCTAATTGTTCAACGTGTATTTTCTAAATTTAAAAAATTGATGGGGCAAACTGGAGCAAGTAAAGCACTTAGTCTTTTGAATTCAAAATTATTCGTGATGTGGGATACAAAAATACGAAAACGTTTGAACAAGGAATTGATTAGAGGAATTTCTAATGGGGAAAAGACCGAACATTACATAAAATACCTAAAAGGGATTCAAAAAATCATTAACGATTATAGGCTGAAAGAAAAATTACAACCAGGTTCAATAATTGCGAAGAAAATAGATGAATACAACTATGTGAAAATAATAATGGAAAAAAGCAGCTAATACATGTTAGCCCGCTTTGCGCGGGATACGATAGGATGTTAAGGAAGGAGAGATGCCAAGAGCTGGTCGTGAATTTGAGAAAGCCGTATTCGCCTTTATTAAAGCTCTCGATCCCTCAGCAAAAGTCATTTTCGATCATGAAGTCCTAGATCGTGACACGGGAACACCCCGGCAGTGCGACGTCTGGGTCAACGCAAAGCTTAGTGGGCACTGGCCGTTATCAATTTTGGTGAGCTGTAAAGATCATACGAGAAAGCTGGACATCGGAGACATAGAAACATTCTGCGGTGAGATTCGTTCCACAGGAGCAAGCACAGGCGTGATATACAGCAGCTCAGGGTTCACTGAACCAGCCCTCAAGAAGGCAAAAGCAAATGGCGTTGCCTGTTGTCGACTATATCGAGATGAGCCGCCGGACATTCCGGCCTCAATTTGGTTTGAGCAATTTACTTGTGCGCAGAGCATTAAGCTGGTACTGAACACGGATGTCGTGTCATTAGCTTTGGAGACTTGGAACGATCTTTTTGACCTCAGTCTGAAGGAAGATATTGACAGAACAGTGCTAGATGTGGTCGCTGAAGCATATATCGCTGGTGGTGATAGGGCAGTCACGAAATGCCGAGAATCGACGGAAGGGAGGCTTGGTTTTCCAAAAGACTGGTCTGCGAAGTTAACGCTGGTGACAAGCGAGAGCGATCAGAAACTGACCATACAAGTGCTTGGTAAATGGAAGAAATACCGTGCACGTCTGGAAGCAAGTTTGGTAGACGGCTCATACTGTTTCGCAAATAGGTCATTTATAGGTTCGCAGAAAGGCCCATGGATAGACGTTAAAGGGGAACATCCTGGCAACAACTGGATTGAAGTGACAGATACAGATTTTGCTCCATGTTCACCAACGATCCTATCTATCTTGCATCACCCAGATGTGAGGGCAACGTTGCGTGAGAAACTCGGTCCGAGAAGGCTGGTCAAGTCTGAGTAAAAGCGGGCTAACACGTGCTTGGAGCCGACCCGCGCCTATCGGTACTCTGTTGTATTGGCGGTCGTTTCAGATTGTCGGGGATATGGTGAGGTAGGTTGTGCAAGCCTTCACACGTGCGGCTCAAGCGTCGTCGTTAGCTTGTCATAAGGTGAAAGACTCATATGAAACCCGAAATGTTTATTGGTTCTTCAGTTGAGGCATTAAAGATAGCACGTGCAATCCAGGAGAATCTTGAAGACGATGCTTTATGCACTGTCTGGAATCAAGGAATCTTTAATCTATCAGGAAATGCTCTAGATAACTTATTAAAAGCTGTTGAAAAATTTGACTTTGCAATCTTTGTTTTCCAACCCGATGATATAACACAAATTCGAGATAACATACTTGGAACCGTTAGAGATAATATAATATTTGAATTTGGTCTCTTTATTAGCAGACTAGGCAAAGATAAGGTATTCTTTGTAATTCCTAAGAATTCAAATGATCTTCATCTCCCAACCGATTTACTAGGAATACAACCTGGTCAATATGAACCACAAGAAAAAGATGAAAACTTACTATCCGCATTGGGCCCATTTTGCAATAAAATAAGAAGACAAGTACAAAAATATTGCAGAGAAACTGAGCAAAAAGAATCGACTCTTGAAAAAGATACCTCAATAAGCTCAATTTCCGAGCCATCTGTAGAGAATAAAACTAAAACAGTTAAGCATAAACCTTGTAAATCAAAATACATAGAATATGGTGTAGTAGTTGATGAATTTGGTAATCATACCATTTCAGTTGCACCAACTGATTTCTTTGCTTACAGAATTGCTAAAGCTTTCCCAGGAATAAGAGGATTACATTGGTTTAAAAAATCTAAGGAGGCTTTAGACAGACTAGATTTACTTTTAAAGCAACCATTGTTTTTTGAAAAAAGTATCGGTTACGGTACCACCACTGATCCCATTTGGTGGTGGCGAGATATGAGGGGCTTGTGGATCAAAAAACTTCAAAGGCTTAGTGAAACTCGTTGTTTACTGGATAGATATGAACTTGATATAGACAAAGTTGCCGTTTTCCATAGTAACGCTTATTATAAATGCTTTGTATATGTAGAAGTTAATCGTGATAAACCAGTTGGAGTTCGTGAAACTACCGAAGAAGATATTGACAGATTCGTTAGTAATTTTGGTTATGCATGGGAAGAATATGGTTTGTTTGATCAAACTCCTATAACCAGAACGTGCTATGACGATGGTGCAGCAGTTATCAATGGAAATGTCGTAGACACAAGTGGTGCAGAATTAAGAGTGAGATATCTAAGTAAGTACAACTTTTTGATTGCGTCAAAATTTTCACCTGTTAACTCAAGAGAATTCGAAAAAATTTCAGGTCAAATATTTAATGAAATTCTAGTTAGTGAACGAGATTTACAAGAACTATGTGATATAATTCAAAGACTACCTAAGCATAGAAATGACGATTAGTTAAATAGGGACAAACGGTTGCTCACTTCGTTCGTCCAAACCGTTCTGGCTTCACAATTATCCGAAACGGTGACTAGAGTGAGGTATAAAAGATATGAACAAGACAGAAAGAGTTAAATTAGAGAGAGTCCTTATCGCCTACTTCAAGGAAATTCATAAAATCTACACAGGTGGTGATTTTAGAGAAGAAAGCTTTTATTCATCACTTGAAAAGCTGATTGAAGAGTGTTCTAAACTTTTCCGAATCCAAGCGGGAGCAAGCGTCCTTGTCCTACCTAAAAGAACAGAGGCAGGAATTCCTGATTTTCGCATTGGTAAGAATGACGAGATCATCGGATACATTGAAGCCAAACTACCGGATGCTAACCTTAGAGAGGTTGAAGAATCTGAACAGCTCAAGAGATATCGGAATTCTTTACCAAACCTTATTCTAACTAATTTCTTACAGTTCAGGCTATATAGACATGGTGATCTCATAGATGATGTGGAAGTAGGTCGCCAGTTTACCTTACAAAGAGTGAAGTATCCTCCCGTTCCCGAAAAGTTAGATTTATTTTATGAACTACTACAAAAATTCTTCTCTTTTTCTACACCCAAGATTCAGAAATCATCCGATCTCTCGGTTGAACTTGCAAAGCGAACTCGATTTCTTGAGCACATCTTACAAGAAGAGCTTTCACGGGAAAATGAGGAAGTAACAAGATATTACAAAGCTTTTCGGGAAGAACTTATAGAGACTTTAACAAAGGAGAGATTTGCCGACCTTTATGCCCAGACTATTACCTATGGTCTTTTTGCTGCAAGAATGAAAGTTCAAAATGGGTTTAAAAGAGAAACTGCCTGGAAATTCATTCCTGAAGGCCTGCCTTTACTCAAAGAGATATTCTATTCTATGACAGGACCTCATTTTCCTGAATCTCTGACTTGGATTGTGGATGATATAAGCCAGATACTTGAAAAAGCGGATATTTCATCGATACTAAAAGAATTCAAAACAACTCGATGGGAGGAAGATCCTGTAATTCATTTCTATGAGACCTTTCTTGCTACTTATAATCCAGAGGAGAGACAACGATTAGGGGTATATTATACTCCATTACCTGTAGTTTCGTATATTGTTAGGTCTGTTCATAAGCTTTTGAAAGAAAAATTTAGAAAAAGTGAAGGGCTTGCTACGAGTGATGTTACTCTTCTTGATCCAGCGGCAGGGACTCTCACATTTATAGTACAGGCAATCAAGCAGATCCAGAAGGAGTTAGAAGAAAAGAAGAAAGAAGGACTCATTACATCTTACATAGAAGAACATATATTGCTGCATTTCCACGCTTTTGAGATTCTTGTGGCCCCATATACTGTGGGACATTTTAAGGTCTCTATGGTTTTGGAAGATATGGGTTATCGGTTCAAAGGGAATGAACGGTTTCGATTTTATCTGACGAATACCCTTGAAATGAAAGACCCAAAGCAAATAAGCTTTCTAATTGACCTTACCAAAGAAGCTCAGGAAGCAAAGAGAATAAAGGAAAAAGTTCCAATTCTGGCTGTCCTTGGTAATCCTCCCTATTCAGTTAGTTCAGAAAATAAGTCGGAGTTTATTGAAAACTTGATGAGTGATTATAAAGAAGACGTGAGGGATGAGCGGAATATTCAGCCACTTTCAGATGATTACATAAAATTCATTCGATTTGCCCATTGGAAGATAGCCCAAGCAGGCAAAGGAATTTTGGGATTCATCACCAATAACTCCTATCTTTCTGGTGTAATCCATCGAGGGATGAGAAGAAAACTTCTGGAGACCTTTGATGAGATATACATTTTGAATCTTCACGGCTCTTCAAGAATTGGTGAGAAGACACCCGAAGGCGGCAAAGATGAGAATGTGTTTGACATCCAGCAAGGGGTTGCTATTGTCCTTTATGTGAAATTGGAAAAATCACCTAAAGAGAAAAAGGTTTATTATGCTGACCTATGGGGACTGAGAGAGAAGAAATATGCATACCTTTTTGGGAATGATGTGCAAACAACTAACTGGCAAGAACTTAAACCTGTTACCCCTTACTATTTCTTTGTCCCCAAGGATTTTGCATTACAATCTGAGTATGAGAAATTCTGGAAGATAACAGATATTTTTAAGAAGTGGTCGAGTGGAATTTCAACGAGGAGAGACCACTTTATGGTCGGTTTTTCAAAAAACGAAATAATTCAACGTCTTAGACTTTTTAGTAGTAATCTTCCAGACAATATAGTAAAAGTGAGTTTAAAATTGAAGGATTCTAAATATTGGAAAGTTTCAGAAGCAAGGCAAAAAGTTAAGAATTTAAAATATGATGACAAGATTATGGTATATGAATTTAAGATTTTTGATGCAAGGTGGATTTTTTATTTTCCAGACATTATTGAACGGGGAGATTCTAGATTTAATCTGATGAAACATTTAATGAAACCCAATTTGGCTTTGATAACAACCCGTAAGATACCACCAACTCAGCCAATTTCTGCATTTGTATCTTGTTTAATTGGAGACGTACATTTTATTTCTGACAGATCTTACTTCTTTCCTCTTTACCTCTACCCGTATAAACCTGAAGAAAAACTGTTCGATAATAAAGCACACCAAGCAGATCGCATACCAAACTTCACTTCTGAATTTTTACACGCAATTGAAGGCTCTCTTGGTTCAGAGCCAATGCCAGAGGAGATATTCTATTACATCTATGCTATCCTTTACTGTCCCACTTACCGAAAGCGCTATGAGGAGTTTCTCAAAATAGATTTTCCAAGCGTTCCATTGCTTTCGAATGTTGAGGTGTTCAAAGAATTAAGCAATCTTGGGAAAGAACTGGTTGACCTACATTTGCTTAGGGTCCCAGCTCTTGATAAAACCGAGATAGGTTTCCCAAAGGACGGCTCCAATACAGTAGGAAAGATTTCTTATGATGAACAAAGTCAGAGAGTTTTTATAAACAAGGAACAGTATTTTGAGAGCATATCAAAAGAAGTTTGGAACTATCTAATCGGAGCTTATCAGGCAATGGAGAAATATCTAAAGGACAGAAAAGGTCGAAAACTCTCTCTTGATGAAATTAACCATTATATGAAAGTTGCAGAAGCTATTCGATTAACAATTGAGTTGCAAGAAAAAATTGATGATGTCTATAGAAAAGGTGAAATTTAGACTGGCAGTTTGGAAAAAAGAGGAACAGCGACCATTGCTATCGACAGATTGATTCGCTGCATGTAAACTTCTGACATGCCACCAATGTCAAGAGCTGTAGCAATAGGTTTTCCTCATTATGTTACTCAGAGGAGAAATTATCAGCAATGCGTTCTTGAAGACAAAGATGGTTTCATAAGTAGAATAGAGGGGCTGCTTGAGCGGCAGCTAAAGGATTTGTCTCGCGGGGGAGGTTTCGTAAGAATCAATAAATGGGCGCTGTCCCTATTAATTACTATTAGACGCCGTAAAACTTAATTCAAAATGAAATGAATCTACTTAAATATAATTCAGGTGCTTATGTCCTTGGGGACTTAGGCTAATTTGGCAATACTAAAAGTAATTTTTGTATTAATACTATTGAAAAATGAAAAAATCGTACTATTAAGAAATCTTATTAATAAGATTTCTTAATAAAACAAATTTATTGCAATAATATTTTAGTTATTAATGGATTAACGCCTAAACGTAGGTTAGGCCGGCAGGATATTCATTCAATAATCAAGAGCAGGTATATACGATGCCAACGCATGAGGAGATTGTAGGTTTCTTCCATAGACATTTAGTACCCATCTACTTTTCCTGCCAAAAGGGTAGAGGCACACAAAGTTTCGTAGTAACTGCCTTTGTTCTATCAGTGGGTATTAATTGGTTTCTCATCACTGCAGGTCACTGGATACACGATATTAAAAGGCTAACTTATGAATCCGGATATCAGATAACTCAATGCTGTTTGCTTGATTCTATGGGTTTGGGTGCCAGACACCGCGATCCTATACCTTTTGATTATGAAAGCGCTAGTCCTGTATGTTTGAGTGAAGAAAGAGAGTTCGATTATGGTATAATAACTTTATCTTCTTACTATAAGAGACTTCTGGAGACAAACAATGTTCTGGCGCTGAATGAAGAAGTCTGGAAAAAACAGCCTACCAAAGTGGATTTCTACATGTTGTTAGGCGTACCAGCGGAACTTACGAAGTTCGACCTTAATGCTTCAAAAGTTATAACAACACTACATACAGTTGAAGCACTGGAAGAACGGCCGGACAATTTTCCAGAGACGGATGTGCCTTTGTTTTATGGCCGAGTCGGGTTAGGCGAAGCAGTTTCAAATATCAAAGGAATGAGCGGGGGGCCAATCTTCGGTTTTTATCAAAATGACAAAGGTGAATTAAGGTACTGGTTGGTTGCCTTACAAAGCCGCTGGCTTCCAGATTCCCACAAAATAATGGCATGTCCCACTAAACTATTGGGCCTTTTTTTGGAGGAGATGGTTCAAAAGAAAAATGGGAATATCCAATAGCTGGCCTACGGATTACCATTAGTATAATAAAATAGGGACAGAGCCCATTATTATTAGCCGCTGTATGTAAACTTCTGACATGCCACAAATATCAGGAACTGTTGCAACAGGTTTCCCTCATCATGTTACTCAGAGGGGAAATTATCAGTAGCGTGTTTTTGAAGACAAGGATGGTTTCATAAGCAGAATGGAGGGGCTGCTTGGGCGGCAACTGAAGGCTTTATCTCGCGGGAGGCCTCGTAAGAATCAATAAATGGCGCTGTCCCCACTAAATATATTAAAAAGTCTACGACAGACTCAAGAGCTATTTGGCAACACGAGCGCGGTCTAATGAAATTGCCCAGTTAAAACAGCATGCCGATCAAATGCGGAAGATAATTGTTGAGAATTACGGGTTGGACGATATATTGTGGGCAGCCCAGCATTTCGTTGATTGAGAAAGGATTAATGACACAACGGATTCGCAGTGTCTAGTCGTCTAATGATATGCTAGACGTAAAAACTAATGAATGAATTCTCGAAAACAAATTTTATGAAACTTTCAAATGAAGTCCTTCAATTTCAACTGAAAACCTTGTATCCACTCTCTATTAAAAATAATGCGGAAAGGATTAATCTCGTATTTCTAAATCACGATCGCAATTTTTCAACTTTTTTAACCATCAAATACTTAGTTGAGCACGAAAGAATCGTGGATATTTATACTCTTTCTCGCTCTATGTTTGAAAGTATAATATCTATGGGATTGCTTTCAAAAAATATAATATCGGATGACCTAGAACGGTACCAGAATTATCAATTTACAGAAATATATAAAACCTATATCCATTTGAGAAAACTCCGCCTAGAAATGGCAAGCGGTTTACCGCAGAAAGATGTCGGCCGTGTGGAACGGAAAAAAGACGAATTTGGAAGGAATTTAAGTACATGGACGGGAAAAAGTCTTGAAGAAAATGTAAAATTAGTAGATTGAAACTTCCCTCCAACGTGTAATGAAAATCGATTTTATGAATATCTATATTGTCAAGTCTATCGTAAAGGCTCGCAATCCGCCCATGCTAGTTATGCAGGATTATCAAAGGGAGTGGAGTTAGAAAAAATGAAGCTGCCAGGAGCTTTTATTGCACATAGATTTAAGTCAAACGAACCACATTTAATATTTTCATGTTTTCATAGTATAATAGTATTTCTAAGCTCTGTCAGGTTTCTTGGTAGTTTAACAAAAAACAAGCAAACGGAAAGCTATTTTGATAAAATAACTAAGTATATAATTTCTGAATCTTAGAAATGCCTAGCAATTAACTCCAGTGGACTGTGAAGCTACGCTTTCCAGCTGCTGAGTTCGAACGTTAGCACCTAATAAGGAGAGCAAAATCATGAAAGCATACGAATACATATTATCAAAACAAGTCCAATGGGCTTTAAATCAAAACCTTACGCTTATCGGAAGTAAAGGCGATCGAGGTAGACCTACCTATACTAAGCAACTAGAAGATAATTTATTTGAACCACTTTTACCAAAAACACGACAAGAGTTTGAATCTGGTGATGGAGGTGAAACATTTGGTAGTTCTAACAGCCCTGCAAAAATGAATGCTGTCCATTCCTCATCCGCATTAAGCGTAAATATTTTTCAATACTGGCAAAGGATTAACCAAGTCTCCTCTATTGCTTCAGCATGTGGCCTATGTAATAAAAAAAATAAATATCCTGAGAGTATTTTATTTGAGCAAAGATATCCTATAAATGAATCGTTTCAATTTCATCCAAATATCGATGTAATAATAAAAAATAGGAAAGGATCAAAATACAAATTATATGCAATTGAATGTAAATTTTCAGAAGTATATTCTACACAAGGACATAGCGGTCTTAAACAAAAATATATTGCTTTAAATGATATTTGGCAGGATATTCCAAATTTATATGAATTATCAATATCGATCGGTCCTGATGATAAGTTATATACCCACCTACACCCAGCCCAATTAATAAAGCATATTTTAGATTTGAAAAATGAGTATGGTAAAACAGGTTTTCGACTTCTTTATCTTTGGTGGGATACATTAGGATACGAAGGCTATAAGCATCGTAAAGAAATTGAAGAATTTCAGAAAATAACAGAAACTGACAATATTCATTTTCATGAACTAAGTTATCAGGCATTGATTTTAAGATTATCAAATGAATTCCGAGATTCTCATAAAGAGTATGTGAAATATATTACGAATAGATACTCATAAAATATTATAATTAAGAGTGCTAACAAGTGGCTGAAGTCGGATTGAAAAGCGTTCCATCTTTTCATTGTTTTTAATTTGGTGGGATCACTTATTTGAGTAACATATCTCTTGGCTTTTTAACCGCTTAGCCGCAGGCCGTTAGACATAAAGGTGATCAAAAATGACAGCTCCTTATTATTTCAGGCGTGGGTGGGATCGTGAGAAGCTAGCAGAATACATTCTGTCTAGATTCTCCTTTGTAGCCAAACCTTCGACCGTATCTGACGACTTAGGTAGCGATTTTTTTTGTACTTTATTCCGACTGGAAGAGAAGGATGGTCGCGATTATCCGTTGCCGTTGAGTTCTTTCGCTATACAGATCAAGAGTAATGACCGTCCCTTTGATTTCTCGGCGAACATAACCTATCTGCAGAATTTGGAGATCCCTTTTTTCTGGGGAGTGCTTAACGAGAGCGCTAAGCGGTTATCAGTTTTTTCGGGAGAGAATCTCCCGGTATTCTTCTCCCACGTGGGTCAAGTGGGGAAACTGAAAATTAAACCGCTTGAAAGAAGCCAAATGAGTACACTCTACGATCCGAAGGTAGGAAGCCAATATAATTACACTGTGATGTTCCCTATGGTCCTAAATATCGACGTGAATTCAACTAGACAAGACCTGAATAGGAACGTTGATACGCTTCAGGAAATGTGTTCATTAATTCACGGGAATATTTCAGCGAGAAGAACAGAAGAATACATTTTCGATGGATATGACGGACAGTCAGTTACGATTCTTGCCGGGTCTGGCTCCGTCAGACAGTATCGTAACAACTTTATGAAGAGACTTGCTGAAAACTTCTACAATCTAAAGTGGATCTATGACAATTATCCTGTCGACAAGAAGCACACGGTAAAAAAGAAACTAATCGAAGAGTTCAATATTTATGAGGATACATACATGAAGATTCGGAACGTATATGACCACGTTCCCCTTTACTTAAATAATATATATGAAGCAGTTAAAAAATCTTTTGTTTTATGAAGGGAATGTCTAACAAGCGCATCCACCCGACTCGTTACACTTGCGGGTGATGCGTAACGTTATACTGTCAATAGGAAGCTAGAATGATTAATAATAAAAAATACATTATTAGTCACTTAATTAGTATTAAGCAAAAAGCTGGAGCAAGATACACTCCAAAGTTAAATGTTGAACTACCGATTTCTGAGATATTTGATGGAATTAGTAGAACTGATAAATTCTATGCAACAATTAGAGAAAGATATGGTGAACTGTTCCGTGAGTTTAGGTATATAACTTCCAAATACAAAGATAACGAATTACAAGAGAATTACGATAAAATCAAAAAAGACATTAAGTCACTTTCCAAACTTCTCGAGAACATAAAAGAATACAATACAAATCATATTCCGTGGGATAAAATTAAAAATCAGACAAAAATCTTAGAAGATAATTTGTGGAAATTCACTGGCCTATTAAGAAATGCGGAAGACCAAGTAAAAGATAAAAAAACACCCCTCAATAAAGATGGTAGTTACCACCCATCGCCTTCTGAAAAATTTAACTCCGATATTCATCATACCTATAAAACCCAAGAAATAATTCGCCATTTTGAAGAACTATCATCAAGCACCAAAGCAAAACTTTCAAATCAGCCATTTTTACTACTTACCGGCTCGGCTGGAACAGGTAAAACACACTTAGTATGTGACGTTGTCGAGCAAAGAATAAAAAACGAAAAAGGAATCCTGCCGGCTTTTTTAGTATTCGGAGAATTTTTTTCTAATGAAAAGGATTTTTGGTCTCATCTTTTGGAGCAATTAGAGATCGGAAACACAATAAGGACTAAAGATGATTTTCTAAAAAAAATAGATTATTTGGGAGAAAAAGCAAAATGCCGTTCTCTTTTAATTATAGATGCATTAAATGAAAATATTGCTCATGCTCCTAGCTTTTGGAAAAAGAATCTCAATACCATCATCCAGGAAATTAAAAAATATCCAAATATAGCATTGATTGTGAGTGTTCGTTCAGGATTTGAAAATGAAGTTTTAAAAGAAAAGCAAAAAACACTTTTCGTTCATGAAGTACATCATGGTTTTCGTTTTAGAGAATGGGAAGCAGTAAACAAATTTTTTAAAGAATTCTCTCTTCCATTACCAGAAATACCTCTTTTAATGCCGGAGTTTCAAAACCCATTATTTTTACTGTTGTTCTGTAAAGCTTTTGAAAAGAAAAAAAACAAGAAGAAAAAACAAATTTTCAGAGGACACGAAGGAGCTACATACATTTTTGAGTCTTTTGTCCTTAATGCAACCAACATTGTTGCAAAGGAATTTAAGATTCAAAAAGGCAGATTCAAAAGTCCAGCATATCATATATGGAGTGAAATCATCAAAGAAGTTGCTTGTGAAATGGTGAATCAAAATGACGAAAGAATACCAGAAAAAAAATTAAATGAGATCATTCAAAAAACATATCCGCAAGTTGATGTTGGGAAATTTGCTCAAGCTCTTGAAAGTAATATGCTGGTTGTGAAAGTTCCGAGATATGCAAGAGGTAAAAGAGGAGATGGATTTGATGTCAGATTTCCATTCCAAAAATTTAGCGACCACTTAATTGGAAGATACCTATTCAAAAAATATGAAGTTGAATTTGGGAAATCGAATAAGAACCTTAAAACTGCTAAGAAGTTTTTTTCAAAAAGGAGAAAACTAGGAAAGTTTTTATCGAAAACATGGAATAGAGGAATTATTGAAGCAGTATCAATCCAATGTCCTGAACAATTAAAAGGTATTGAGTTTATAGAGGTTGCGCCATACTTAATAAAAGACAGTTATCTTGCTCAAACGGCAGAAGAAGCATTCGTTGAGAGTCTTATTTGGAGGAATCCCAAAGCATTTTCAAAAGACGGGGAAAATACTCTTAAAATTATAAATCAAAATGTTATCAGAACAGAGTCTGGGCATAATCAATTACTAAATGCTTTTTTATCGGTTGCTCCAATTCCAAATCACCCCTTCAATGCTGAGCTTTTACATCAGCATCTCTTAAAATTTTCAATGCCGAAAAGGGATTCTTGGTGGTCGACTTTTCTGCATTATCAACATGGCGAACAGGGTGCGGTTGATAGGCTTTTGAAATGGTCTTGGTCTGATCAGGAGAAATCGTACATAAATGATGAGGCCATTTTTCTCACTTCTATTGCGCTGTCTTGGTTCTTAACAACTCCTAACAGATTTGTAAGAGATAAGGCAACAAAGGGGATTGTTTGCTTATTGCAAAATAGGATTCATTTATTTCCACAACTTCTGAAAAAGTTTAAGGATGTGAATGATCCTTATGTTACAGAAAGGCTTTTTGCTATTGCTTATAGTTGTGTTTTAAAAAATCAGGAAGATATAAAAAATTTTAAAATCTTGGCTGAATGGATTTATGAAAATATCTTCAAAGATAACAAGCCACCTATTCATATTTTACTGCGTGATTATGCCCGTGGAGTTATTGAAGTTGCTTTAAAAAAAGGAGTAAAACTCAAAATCAACGAAGATGATATCAATCCGCCATATAAAAGCACATGGCCCAAGAATATCCCAAGCAAAAAAGAGTTAAAGGAAAAGTATTATCCAGAAGACTTTTTCAAAGATAAAACAAAGGATAGGGGCTTTTTGGATATTTGGTTTTCGGTATTAGGTGGAGGTGATTTTGATAGGTATATAATTGGAACAAATAGTTGGATGTGTGGGTGGAGTGGAAGAAAACTGAAATCACCAGAGCCAAATAGAAAGAAACTTTTAGAAGAATTTAAAGAAAAACTGACAGAAAAACAAATAGAATTACTGGAAAAAGCCACGAACCCATTTTTTGGAATTGATTTATCCGAGTTATACAAACATATAAAAATTATTGATTCGGATATTGAAAACAAATTAAGTGAAGAAGAGATAAAAGAGCAGAAATTGGAAGAAAAAAAGAAACAACAGAGAGCATTTATTGAATTTGGAAAATCCTTATCAAAAGTTAAAAGGGAGTATTTCAAAAAAGAAATTAAGCCATTTCTTGATGATCGTGGTAGCATAAACGATCCATTGGAAAACTTTGATTTGAAAATTGCTCAAAGGTGGATTTTTAATCGTGTTGTTCAACTTGGATATGATCCTAAAATACATGGAGAATTCGATAATACGGTCAACCGTTATGGTAATAGCGGAAGATCTGAACATAAAACTGAAAGAATCGGAAAAAAGTATCAGTGGATTGCCTACCATGAGTTCATGGCGTTGGTTGCCGACCATTTTGAATTTAAAGGTGATAGTTGGAGTGATTCAGAAGAAGAGTATAAGGGGCCATGGCAACCTCATATCAGAGATATTGACCCTTCTTTCGTGTTGCATAATGACGACCATATAAGAAAATCAGCCACTTTTTCCCAATGGAAGTCAAGTCATGGGCGCTATGATGCATGGGAAAAAGAGAGATCTGATGTGGATTGGATAAAAATTGACAGCGACTTACCAAAACCAGAAAACATAATTCAGATTGCCGATGATAAAAAAAATGATTGGTTAATGTTGGAAGGTTTTGTTAAATGGGAAGAAAAAACTCCACTAGAACATAAGAGATATGATATTCCGGTTAGAGAATTATGGTACATAATTAAAAGTTACATTGTAAAAAAGAAAGAGGCCAAACCATTTTTTGATTGGACTAAAAAGCAAAATTTTATGGGAAGATGGATGCCAGAATCGCACGATTTTTATGAGATCTTTTTGGGTGAGTATCCAAACTCCATAGCTTTTAAAGGTTTGAGAGGTGATTATAATATTTGGACAAAGTCAGGAAGAGGTAATGAGGATTTACAAATACCGGTTGTTGTTACAGACGATTCTTATTTGAATGAATTTACACTGGATTGTTCGCATAGCGGAAGTGTGTCAATCAAACTTCCTTGTAAGTGGCTTGTAAACAAAATGGGGTTGCAACACAAATATCTTGATGGAAGGTTCTTTGATAAAGAAGAGAACCTTATAACACTTACAACAAGCGTTTTTGAAGAAAATTTTCCATCAGCATTACTTATTGATAAACAGGCTTTGATTAGTTTTTTAAATAAAAACGGATATGCTGTCTTTTGGACTTTGCTAGGAGAAAAGCAATCGATTGGTGGTAATTTTTCCGGAGAGGATTTTGTTGGAAGATTGGAAATTAACGGTGCGTATATTCTGGATAATAGAAATATTATTGGAAGCTATAATGGTTTCTTTAAGAATTAAAATAAATCAGCATAACAAATCGTTCCACCTGACATTTTTCCGTTGCGTCCCAAAATGCAGGTGAACTCAATTGTTATGCAACAAAGGAAAAATCATGTCCTTAGCAATAAATACAGCATGGAATGCGGTTAGTGCAGTTCTTCAGGACAAATTTTCCTTTTACGATATAAAGCAAATAGTCGGTCTTGCCGGGTTCAATGAAGGTCTTATTGCACATTTAGAGCAAAAACAAGGAGGCGGTGCTTCTAAAGGTCAGTTAATGACAGGAATTGATAAAGGGCTATCACAGTTTTCTGAGGATGATAAAAAGCACTTTCTCAATATCGTCATAGAAGAAGTTCTTGAAAGAAAACGCCAATTGGAAGCTGAATTGGGAAAATATCTTTCACGGTTAGGCTGGAAGTTAATTGATGGAACGGTAATTCCCATAGACATACTTGATTTATCAGATCTTCCTGAATTACAGGAAAAGGCAAGAAAAGATTTAATAAAGGCCGCAAAACGTTTTAGAGATGGTGATTTGAGTGGGGCTATTCCATCAGCTTGTGGTGCTGTTGATAGTGTAACCTCAACGATATATGAAGAAAAAAGGTTAGGTGATACAGGTAAAACGTCGTTTCAGGAAAGATGCAAAGTTGCAATAAATGCAATTGGCATATTTGATGATGTCAATAATGAACTCAAAGATATTGAATGGAAAGAATCAGGAATTGTCCCATTCAACAAAAATCTTGAAGGGGCATTAAATCAAGCCGCATTTGTGATGCAGACTCTCCGCGCAAATATGTCTGATGTGCATGGAACAAAACCAGTATTGAAGCCGTTGGTGTTTGATAGCATTAAATGGTCAGAGATCCTTGTAAGAATTATGAGTGAGAAGTAAGCAAAATGCATAACAAATCATTCCAGCGGACGCTCGTACCTCGCGCCAGTGAACTCAGTCGTTATGTGCTTAGAATGTAAATAGATATCTTAACTTGTAAAAATCGAAAAACGAAATAAAATTGCCAATATAATAACAAATGAAAAAAGAAATATTTAGCCAATTTTTACAAATATTAGTTGATTCTATAATGAATTTAGAGGAACAGTATTTTAATTTTCCCATAGCAGAATCTAATCCTATAAAACGAGAACGAATTTACTGTAATGAACTTTATCATTTGATTAGAAACAGAATTCATCAAATTCCCTACTCAATCAACTCCGAGCCCAATAAGAAAAGACATCCTATAATTGAAAAAATATGTGGACCAGTTGATCCAGATTTGGTTATCCATCGTCCAGGAAGCATGGATAAAAATGATAATTTAGCAGTAATTGAAATAAAATCTAGTGCTGGCGATTTAACTAATGGAATCAAAAAAGATATGCAAACGATTAATTGTATGACTACCATTGAAAATGGTTATTACGGAGGAATACTTATAGTATTTGGAAACATTAGTGATTTACGAAAAAAAAATTTAATTAAAAGGATAGAAGTTAACAAATCTAGCGAGACTGAAAGATTAATTCTTTTAATACACAATCAAGTTGGATGTGAACCTGAAATAATTGAATTTTGATGAGATGGAATCAAATTTAATACTAAATAAGGCTGAAGCTGAATTCCTTACATTAGCATATAACAGATTCTATGATATTTTTGAAGAGGTCTTTGATGATACTTTTTGGGAAAAAGACGAGTGGGCAAGATTTTCAAAAATTAAAGAAGCATTTTCTATTTATTCTGAACTTCTTAATTATGAACCCATAAAATTGGTAATTGAACAATTGAAAACATCACGTCCTCCAATGGAAGCTGAAATTGGTAGTGAACCATTCAAATTTATCAGAAATCTGATTTCACATTTTCCATTTTTTAATAGCTGGAATGAAGTTTGGTTTAACAAATTAATAATTAATTGGAATAGAAAAGGTCAATCTATAGATAGGTTTCTTTCAAAATACAAGGGAAAAGAAAATGTGAAATTTAGATTTTGGGAGTCTAATAAAAAGCGAATGACTTATTTAAGCATAAACTTTCCTCAAAAATATGATAATGAATCAAAAATCTACTTAAAGGATTTGATTACAGAGAAAGAAGGTATAAAGTTCTCGTTTATCTTAATGAGAAAAATAATAGATACCCAAGTTGAATAAAAATTTCTAACTGAAATTCAAAATGATGCACATAACCAGCCAATTAACCCGACTGCCTGCAGATGTTGGTTTTTTTGAGTTTTGCGGTTATAGCAAGTTATTTATTGTTTTGCTGTTCATATCTTCAAATTCGGCAGCGGGTTATCGGCAATCCCGTTAGATTTCATATGAACAGAGAAGAGAAAATTACTGAAAATTATCTAAAATCATTAGGTTACAAAGATATTGTTTTTGAACCAGATGGCAATATTCCGCCCGACTTTTCAATAGATGACAGAATTGCTGTTGAAGTCCGACGATTAAATCAGCACTTCTTTACAGAAGACGAAGTAAAAGGATTGGAAGAAGACAGGATACCTTTATTCAACCTATTACAATCATCTTTCAGTAAATTTGATACGCAATATAAAGGCAGGAGTTATTGGGTATCGATTAGGTTTAGTCGTCCAATTGAATGTGCTAAAACCGTTAGAAAAGCAATCCGCAAATCTTTAACTGATTTTCTGGGTAACCCTGCACCTCTCCCCTGTAAGGTCAATGTGACAGAGGGTATGTATTTTCGTGTTTATCCAAGCAAAACAGTAGCGGGCAGAGTATTTCGATTTGCGGGGGGGACAGATAGAGAAAGCGGCGGATTTGTATTATCGGAATTCAAAAAAAACTTTGATCATTGCATGAAAGAAAAAAGTGAAAAGATTAATGACCACTATGCCAAATACAATACGTGGTGGCTTGTTTTGGTAGATCAAATTGCTTATGGGTTTGATGAAGACGAAAAAAAAGAAATCAAATCAATGGTCAGTGTGAATTCGTGTTGGAATAAGATAATCGTATTAGACAGTTTAAATGGGAATAACATACTAGAAATCTAACCAGCGGCTGAAGAAGGACTGGCAAATCCGCTGCGTTCCTTTGCCAGCCTCTTAGCCGCGCCGTTAGATAAATCAAGCTCAACGTCCGTGTTTCGCTTGAAAAGAGTGTGCGCTTTCAGCATATAACAGCATATACACTGCGGGCTATCGGCCTTGCCCTTCGGGACATTGCTCCCTTCGGTCGCAACTTCGTATATGCTGGAACCGTTCAGACAAAATGCTCACTTCGGGGCAAAATATAAAACAAAGGATAATCGTTATTTAAGCAAGGAGCGAATGAAAAACGATGGAAACGACCTGGTATTTTAGACTCTTCTTTGTGAACATCTCATGGTTTGTTATCAGTTGGCTTCTTTTTGGAATCATAAGAGCGAAGAGGATGAGTGGTCCGGGGCCAAGTAAGGCTTGGATGATAGCTTTTTGGACAGCTCTCATGGTAGGATGGATATTGACGTGGTTTGTCACTTTTAGTATTAATCTGGCTTTCTGGATTGGGATTGCCATTATTGTCTTTGGAGAAGTAGTTTTCGCCCTAGGCTACATCGCTATGAGAGAGCATCCCGAGAAAAAGAAAACTGTTGTGGATTGGGGTATCTATAAGGTCAGCCGACACTCCCATGTCCTAGCAGGTGCAATTTGTCTCCTCGGCACGATTGTAGTTGGATGGAACCCATCATCACTTATGTATATAGTGTTGTGGGTTTACTTCGTTTTATACGTTACCCTGAGTCATTTTGGTGTACTAAATGAAGAAAAGCTGAATATAGAGAGATTCGGACAAGAGTATGAGGATTATATGAAACGTGTACCCAGATATTTTCTAATAAAGTAGAGCGAGATATGAACAAAAAATTCAATAAAAACAATAAATTAATAGGTGAGAAAAATGTCACTTATACCAGCTTTTCAAATAGGTTTATGGAACGCCTGGATTTTTATCCTTCCTTTTCTTTTAATAAATTATGGTCTAGCTTCTTTGATTGCTAAAGACTCGGCACTGTTCATTTGGCCCCAATATAATAAAAAGGAGAAGAACTTTCTCACTATCCTAATGGTAACTATTTTTGCATCATTTATCTATACTATTTTCTTGCCGCTGAAACTAAACACGGCATGGCTCTATGCTGGATTGTTTATTTATTTGGTGGGTATGATTTTTCTCACCATAGCAGTGGTAAATTTTGCTACTACGCCGGCGGATAAACCAGTTACTAAAGGGGTCTTTCGCATTTCAAGGAACCCTATGTACGTTGGCTGGTTCTTGATATACATCGGCATAGGCATAGCCTGCGTTTCCTGGATTTTTCTGCTAATAGCAATGGTATTCATAATCCTGCAACACATTTTGGTAATTACCGAGGAACGCATGTGTCTCGAGAAATTTGGGAATGAATATCGGGAATATATGACTAAAACCCCAAAATGGATAGGAATACCGGAATCTGGGAAAAGTGATTAAATATGTCCCTTCGTTCGCGTTATCGCCTAATAGTGGATAAAAGGGAAATCAAAGATTTCTCCGAATTGCCTTCGACAATTTCTTTTATCCGCCAAATATTGATCTTTACAAAGACTGATATGTTCTTTTAAATCCGGCTTAATGTTTTTCGGCAGCATTACTATTCTATCTTTATCGCCTTTCCCTGAATGAATTGTAACAGTGGTTGATTCAAATGGCTGAAGCGAATAGTCGCTCCTGCGAGCAAGCTCGCATGCGCTTCTGCCGCTTGTCTGCAGGCCCGTTAGATGGAATTTAAATAATAAAAACTTGTAATAAAGAAAGGAGACGGAATTATGGGTGTTACTTATATTGAGGGCCAAGTGAAAGGACCGTCAGGTAAACAGGAAAATGTAAAGTTCCTTGTAGACAGTGGAGCAACCTATTCCCTTTTACCCAAAACAGTATGGGAAGCGGTTGGATTGAAGCCTAAACGAAAGTTATCATTTACACTAGCTGATGGGACAACGGTTGAAAGGTCTGTATCAGAAGTCTTTATTACCTTCCCGCAAGGGGAAGCTCACACACCAGTAATTTTGGGCGAAGAGGGTGACCAAGCGTTGTTGGGCGTAGTGACCCTAGAGATTCTGGGACTTGTATTCAACCCTTTCGATCGAACTCTTCATCCTATGCGCATGTTGTTGTGATGATTTTGAATTGGTGGGAGAATTTCTGGTGAAAACCTACCAGAATGTCTTTCTTGATAGAGCTTTCAAGGAGGAATAAAGGATGAAAGTTAAATATTTTACAGACACAGATACTGCTCATTTGGAATTTACTGACAAAAAAGTGCATGAGACCAAAGAAATCAGTGAAAATATCTATGTCGACGTAGATCGAAATGGCGATCTAGTAAATATGACCATTGAACATGCAAAAGCGAATGCTAGATTATCTTCACAGACGTATCAAAGTACTTGACAAATATGCATTAATGATGCATAATGATACATATATTATTGCATATATTTGGAGGTGTGGACCATGAGAACAACCTTGAACATTGAAGACAAACTGATTGATAAAGCTTCGAAATTGAC
>Ga0315547_1000971_pt1 | contig 24686 bp, 22 predicted proteins | sample SalMarSW160240MG_2_FD_202542 | JGI IMG/M metagenome (GOLD analysis project Ga0315547, IMG submission 202542) | Salt marsh sediment microbial communities from the Plum Island Ecosystem LTER, Massachusetts, United States - Salt Marsh Sediment SW1601-240 ...
GTGGCAGGACGAGACCTGCAATTCTCCATCGCCCGTATGGCCACGGTCATGGTCATCACCTGCCCTCACGCTCTGGGGTTAGCGATACCACTGGTTGTAGCGGTCTCTACTTCCAAATCAGCCCAGAACGGACTGCTTATCCGCAACCGAACTGCTTTTGAGAACGCTCGAAAAATCAGCGTAGTCTTGTTCGACAAGACCGGTACGCTGACCAAGGGGAGCTTCGAGGTTTCGGATGTACAAGTCTACAGCGACGGCTACGACGAGAAATCCGTTCTGGAGCTGGCTTCTAGTTTGGAGAAAAGCTCAGAGCACCCGATCGCCAGAGGTATTTTAAAGCGGGCGGAACAGCAGGGAGTGAAACCGGGAACTGCAGAAGATTTTCGGGCTATCAAGGGCAAAGGTGTTGAAGGAAAAATCAATGGGAAGGATGTTGCCGTGGCAAGTCCAGGCTATCTCAAACAGCAGGGGATCACGATGCCGGAAGGTGCACATCCCAAAGCCGGTGTGACTCGAGTCTTCATACAGGCTGACGGACAAGTTATCGGCTCTATCGGTCTGTCCGACGCCATACGCTCCGAATCTTACCATGCCATCCGCCGCTTGCAGAAACGCGGCATCAAGTGCTGGATGATCACTGGTGACAACTATGAGACTGCAAAGGCGGTGGCAGAGGAGCTCGGTATGGATGGCTTCTTTGCTGAAGTACTTCCCGACCAAAAGCAGGAGAAGGTGGCGGAATTACAAAACCGAGGCGAGTATGTGGCTATGACCGGCGACGGAGTGAACGACGCTCCTGCTCTGGCCAAGGCGCAAATTGGTATCGCCATTGGGTCTGGAACCGACGTAGCCGCTGAGACAGCGGACATTATCCTGGTGAACTCGAATCCTCAGGACGTTACCTCCTTGATCCTTTTCGGCCAGGCGACCTACCGGAAGATGGTTCAGAATTTAGTTTGGGCCACGGGCTACAATGTGGTGGCCATTCCATTGGCTGCCGGGGTGCTGTACAGCATGGGTATCATGCTCTCTCCGGCTGTTGGAGCATTGCTGATGTCCTTGAGCACGGTGGTTGTAGCCATCAATTCTCGTTTGTTGCACGTGAAAAAAAGTAAGCAAGAATCCTGATGTCAAAAATATCCTCTTCGTTTTCGTTTTGAGCTGACAAAATGGCTACTTCACAAAAGTATGATCGCGCTTCACGAAACTACGATCGAATGGAAAGCTTTGTTGAACGACTCTTCTTCCGTCGTTTCAGAGAGCAAGCATTGTCACATGCCCGCGGAGATGTTCTGGAAGTCGGCGTGGGAACTGGCAAGAATCTCCACTACTACCCATCCGAATTGCAGGTGACTGCTGTTGATTTCAGCTCCGGTATGCTGGAGCGAGCTCACGAACAGAAAGAATACCTCGGTCTGGATCGAGTAACCCTGATGAAGATGGATGTTGAAGATCTAAAATTTCCTGATGCTTCGTTCGACACGGTGATCAGCACATTTGTTTTTTGCACGGTTCCAGATCCACTAAAAGGGCTCACGGAGGTGTATCGTGTCCTCAGACCGGGTGGCAAAGCGGTGTTTCTCGAGCACATGAAGAGTCGAAATCCCCTTGTCAACCTGTTCTTGGGACTGATGAATCTATACTCCACACCAGCGCTAGGTACTTCAATGCTCCGAAGAACGCAAGAGAACATCACCACATCCGGATTTAATATCATCTTGGTAAATCATCTTTTACTTGATGTGGTTCGCTTGATTGTCACGGAAAAGACGGTGTAATGAGCGGGAGCACCATCACATGCGGCACACGCTTGGTTTTTTTAGTTTGAATAGAAGAGTGACTCGGTACAATCGGCGGATGAAATCGGCAGTGGTTCGATTGCTGGTGGTTTACGCCATTGCTATTAGCATCAATTACGTATGGGAAATGGCTCAGATGCCGCTGTACCAGGACATGCGATTTAATGAATTGCACTCTTATTTTCTTTGTTTGCAGGCGAGTTTTGGTGACGCAAATATTACGATTGCAATATTTGTAGTGGGATTTCTGCTCTTCAGAAATTGGTCCTGGCCTGCCAAACTCAATATCCCAAAGTTTGCTTATCTCACAATCACCGGCGGCGTCATTGCCATCTTGATCGAGCTTCTTGCCATGAAAATCGGCCGGTGGACCTATACATCTCTGATGCCTCTGCTACCATCGGTGGGTGTTGGGCTGATTCCTTTATTACAGCTGATGATCCTTCCCTATGTCAGTTATATCTTGTCTTTGCGGACTCAAGCGTTTCATGAAAAGTAAGTAGAAATCATGCCGTTTGAAATTGCAATCCTTCCTCTCCAGAAGCCCCGCTTCAATACCTTGATCTCACCGGACCGGCAAAGTGCCTCCAGTGCCTCCTCGATCTCTTCCCCCTGCCAATCCGAAAGTAATCCAAATCCGTAGTACGATGACAGGCGGCCGCGCACAACTTCGTAGCTCTGCCGGCCCCGCAGCACCTGCACCGCCTGGAGGATCGTGAAGCGCCGCGGGTTCCTGGCGACAAAGTCTAGAATCTGCTCTACCCCGACGGGTTTCCGCAGGACCCGGCCGTCGCAAACATCGCAGCCGCTGCAGGAGGCAAGCTCCTGCTCCAGAAAGCCGAGCAGCTGTTCCCTGCGGCAGCTGACCGTATCGAGAGCATAGCCCAGCATCTGAGCGTACCTCTCTGCGGCCAGGGAATGCTTGAGCACATCGGCAAAGCCGAGATCCTCTGCAGAATAGAGGAGAATCGCTTCGACGGCCCTACTGTCTCGGCCCGCCCTGCCCGTCTCCTGCAGGTAGGCTTCCGGAGAGTAGGGAATATCGAGATGGATCACCGTCCGAATATCCGGCTTGTCCACACCCATTCCGTAGGCACTTGTTGCGGTCAAGATCCCCTGGCGGCTGCGTTTATACCAGGCTTCGATACGCCCCCGTTCCTTCCTGTTCAGTCCGGCGTGGTAAAAATAGGTCTCCAGGTCCGGTAAGCGGCGGCGCAGAGTTCCGGCGGCCCATTCCGCACCGGAACGGCTACGGCTGAAAATCAGAAGCGGGCGAGGCGCGGTTCCAACAATCTGCCTGAGACTGCGGGCTTTACTGAGCGTCGGGATCACGGAATAGCGTATGTTCGGTCTATCCGGATCGGCGGCTACAGTCGTTACACTGCGACCCGGGAACACCACTTCACGAATCGTCTCAAGCACTCTTGGGCTGGCTGTGGCGGTGAAGGCGGTCAGGCAGCGTACGCTCAAGCTTGGAACGATCTCCTTCAGTTTGAGATAAGAAGGCCGGAAGCTCTGTCCCCACTCAGCCACGCAGTGCGCCTCATCCACAACGAGATGGAAGATTTCAATATCCGGAAGCAGCTGTTTCCGGACGACTCGAGCGAGAGACTCCGGAGTGGTAAAAAGCACATCGATCCCCCCGGAGCGGGCTCCGGCGCTCACCCGATTGCGCTCTTCGTCGCTCTGCCCCCCCCGCAGCGCCTGTGCCATCAAGCCTGCCTCCCGGCAACGTCCGAGCTGTTCGTCGAGAAGCGATAGCAGAGGTACGACTACCAGGGTTATTCCGCTGCAGATTCGGGCGGGGAGCTGGTAGCAGAGGGACTTACCGGCTCCGGTTGGCAACACAACGATTTGGTCCTTTTCCTCTATTATATTGGAGATGACAAAACGCTGTATCGGATACAGATAGGGAATGTGGAAGTGCCGCTGAGCCGCTTCGACAATAGGATCGGGAAACCTACTCCTTTTTGAAGCTGGTTCGGAAGAAGTAATCATCCATGATTTCGACCAACTCTGGAGTGAATCCGACCTCCATGCTGATCTTCTTGCTCCCCGACCCAAGGGCGTCCACAGCGACAACCTTGCCATTAACGAAGAATTGATGGGTCTGGAAGTACAGCTTGGAAGGAACGATCTGGCCGGCCGGCGGCGCCGGCAGGCGACCGGGGATTTCAAGAGCGATCTTGTCGACCCCGACAGAAATCAATTTCGTCTGCAGCTTCTGGCCCCCGATCTGCGTTTCTACATAGTCGTTGAAGCGCATCGTCCGGGCTGCCTGCTTGTCCATCTTGACTTCCCGATCCTTGTAACTCGCGAACTGCCCCTTGAGGGTTGCGTAGGCGAGCAGATAGTCTCCAATGATCTCTATCAAGTCATTGGGACAGTTCTTGTAGATCACTTCGAACAGGCTTACGTTGTCCCGTCCCTTCACGGGACCGAGACGGGTCAGGGTCCCGCGGATAAAGAGGTTGACCGGATTCTTATTTGTTGATTTCAGAAAAGACATGTTGACCGAAGTCAGCTTGTTCTGGAACTGCTGGAAGAAACTAACCTCGTTGCGACTCAGGATGACCAGGAGAATGACCCGGTCCATGGACAGCTGATAGGGAGCACAGATCAGCATGTAGTCTTCCAGTTTTAGCAGGGTCTGGGATTGCTGCAGTCCCATCTTCTTCACGGCATAGGGGTTGAAGCGGATCGTTTGATCGGAGTACTTCTCTTTGTATTCCTGAACTCGCGTCGCCATACTGTAATTATTGTATTTACCTGGACAAAGAAGTCAAGCATCAGCTATTCTCGTAGCCATGACCCCTCCTACCGAACCCCTTGGCGAGGGCAAGCTTTCACGGGAGCGGCTTGAAGCGCTTCTTGCCCTGACCACCCACAGCCGTCCTGAAATCCTCGTGGGCGCTGATGTCGGCGAAGATGCGGCGGTGGTTCGGGGCGCCAAGCAGCTGATCCTTACCGCCGATCCCATCACCTTCACCGAGGAGAACATCGGCTTCTACACAGTGGCGGTGAACTGCAACGACATCGTGGCCATGGGCGGCAAGCCGATGTATCTGACTACAACGATCCTCCTGCCCCCGGGAACGGAAGAGCAGCGTTTGAGGACGATCTTTGCCGAGCTGCAAAAAGCTTCCCGGCAAGCAGGGGTGTTTTGGGTCGGAGGCCATACGGAAGTCACCTCGGCAGTGAACCGAATTATCATCTCCGCCCAAGCTCTTGGTTTCCTGCGGGGCAAGCCCACCAAAACTTCGGATGCCCGTCCCGGAGAGTCACTGGTGATGAGCAAGTGGACAGCTCTGGAGGCAACCACCTTGATCGCCCGAGAGAAACCGCAGGTGAGCAGGAAACTCCTTGGGCGGGAGGGCTGCCGCGAGGTGCTGGACTGGCTGTTCGAACCGGGGATATCGATCATGAAGGAGGGGCAGATCTTAAGCGGGATGCGGCTGAGCGCAGCCCACGATCCCACCGAGGGCGGGATAGCGACCGGGGTTTATGAGATTGCCGGGCGTTCAGGAGTGGGTGTCCGGCTGTTTCGGGACAAAATACCCATTCGCCGGGAAACGGAGGTCCTCTGCGAACATTTTGGACTCGACCCGCTCGGAGCCCTAAGTTCGGGGGTGTTCCTCTTCACAGCCGCTGCCCCGGAAGCCCAAAAAGCCTGTCGGGCTCTGAACCGGCGGGGTGTTCCGGCGGCAGTGATCGGCGAGACTACAGCTCAACACGGCTCCGTAGAACTGATCGACGGCGGGCAAAGCACGCCCCTGCCCCTGTTCACCCGGGATGAGATCCTCAAGCTCCCCTGACGGATTGCGGATGTCCCCGGCCATCCTTATCGGCGCACGGTGTATATCTGTTCCAGCACAGCGCGGGCCAGGGCAGCTGCCTGGCGGCGGGGCCTGCCCTGTTCGAGGACGAAGGATTCTGAGAAGATCAAGCGACCCTGCTCACCCTCACGAAGACTCGCTTGTATACGATCATCACTCTCCCTATCCAGGGAAAGCTGGTATCGGAATCCCTCAACCTCATCAGCAACAGTTGCGATATCCGATCCCGAAGCTTTGACAAAGCCGACGGCACGCCGCAGAACCCTATCGCCTCTGCTCTCGACACTGACAGCCAGTGGCAGAGCGAAACCGTACTGCAGCAACCCGCCGGGGTTCAGCCGGTACAGACGGTTCACGGCCTGCCGGCGTTCAAGACTTTTTTCTTTCAGAAGAGGGATCAAGTAGCGCAGGGAGTCGAAGATCCCCTCCTGCTCCCAAAAAGAGTCTAAACCCTCGATCGACCGCTGGAGAAGCTCCCGGCTGCCCCGGATCTTGCCTTCCTCCTGCCAGTAGTACAGTGCCGCATGGGGGGAAACCTGAACCTCCATATCGCGGGCCAGCTTGAGATACCTCAGGGCAACTCGCTTATAACGCTCATTTCCTCTGTAGAACTCCCAGTACGCATCAAGGAAATTTTTCTCCTGGAGGTAGGACCGACCTACCTTTAGTGAATACAGCCGCAGCTTCTGTCGATGGTAATAGGCCTTCAGCTGATACCCGAAAGTACGGAAGATCCTCCGGGTGAATTCGAGAATCCCGCTCCGCGGCTGGGCTCGCCGGCTTCGGGCGAGCCCGCTGTATACATCGGCGAGGATTTCGTGCACGTCCTTGAGGTGCCGTTCCACATCGGTTCCATAGTAGTACAGCCAGGCCAAATCCTGGGACCCCAGCACCTCCTCCCCGTAGCGCCGAGCCAGCTCCAGCATCCCGAACTTCTGGTACAGCATCGCCAGGTTCACCTTGCTCAACGGAGTGGTATCCTTGGCTATGGCCTGCTGATACTCCGACAGAGCCCGAGAAAATTCCAGGCGGGAATGAAACAGCTCGCCTCTGGCCAGATGACCCGGCGCCCGATCGGACATTTGTATCGATTCCTCGGTATAACGCAGGGCAGAATTGAAATTGTAGAAGCCGTGTTCGAGAAGGGAGAGGTTGTAGTAAGCCACTGAGGCGAAGTATAAATCTTCCCCCGCCAGAGCGTCCTCGATGGCCTTGAGGTAGAATATTTTCGAGTTCTCGTAATCGTACATTCCCGAGTAGAGGGTTCCCAAGGTCATGTAGATGCCTCGGTCCGGGCCGAAACCCTCGAGGGCTTCTAACAGCAGCTCTTCGCCCTTGTCCAGCTGGTGGGTCTTGAAGTACATCCAGCCCAGGTCATCGATCGAAGAAATGCTCTCCGGATACAGCTCGAGGATCCGCTCCAGGGTGGCAATGGATTCCTGCTCCTGATTCAACTTCCCGTAGCAGCGGGATATCTGGACAAGGCTCAGGAAGTCCTCCCCCTCCTTCTCCCCTGCGCTTAGGTATTCCTCCAGAGCCAGCTTGTACAGCTCCTTGTCGTAATACAGGTCTGCCAGCAACAGGTTGAGTTTGGCCGCGTCGGGAAACCGCTGTTTGCCTTCTTCGATAATCCGCACAGCGGTCTCGTAATTCTCTGCGTCTATCGCTTCCCTGGCCTGTTCGTAGTACCGCTCCAGGCTCTGCTGTTCCTGGGACCCAGCTTGGGGGCATACCAGCAGCAACAGACAGACAAGCAGAGTCATCAATACCCCTTGCCTATCACATTGATCGGATTGAGAAAACCAAGGATGCGGCGGGGCAGAGAAAAGCACCGGTGCAATGAAAGGACGAACTCCCGGCGTGTTTTCAGAGCCTGGTTGAAATCCGCAACTCCAAAAGCATCACCAAACACAGCCTGGAGATAGGCCTGGACCCAGGAAGAGAGACGAAGCGGATGCCGGCCTTCAACCCGCTGAGCATATTCCAACAGAGATTCTTCCCCGGATTTTCTCAGCCCCAAACCCTCCAACCTGACCCGGGTTGCCGCGAACAGATGCTTGATCTTTCCTCGCTGAGTCGCCGCAAAACAGGCTCGCAGGAGCGGGAAGGATTTTAAAGTGCCGATAAGGAGCAGGTAGAGCGCGGGAAGAGTCACGTACCACAGGCGAGCGACAAACATCAATCCCCTGATCAATTCTCCCCCCAGCAGGCGAACTCTGTCTTCTACTTCTATGGACTGGGGCTCCTGCTCCTCGAGATTGTGCTGGTTTTTCAAGATTTCCTCGAGCAGCCGGGCAAAGGTCTCGAAGTCAAATCCGAACTGGATCGTGTACTCCTCTCCCGGAGCGATGACCTGGGAAGAAGGATCGAATTCGATCCAGCCGTAATTTCCGAAATAGACCTCCACCCAGGCATGAGCTTGAAAGGCCCGGACCTCGTAGAAATTGAGCACCTCGGTTTCAGGATTCACATAAAATCCCACGGCTACCCTGGCCGGGATACCCAAGCTGCGACAGAGCAGTGCCATGGAAAAGGCGAAGTAAGAGCAGTAACCCTTCTTGCTGGAATAGAGGAAGTGGGACAGCTGATCCCCGTCTGCCGCCAAACCCGGGGTAAGGGAGTAGTAGTAGTTGTCCTTCAGATAATCGTGAATCCGCAGCACCGCCTTGAGGCGATCGAGCTCCCCGGAAGGCCGGACCCCGCCTTCAGCTGCTGCGGTGATTTGTTCGGCAAGCTCCCGAATGCGCGGATCCGCGCCGTAATCCGTGTAGATTTCGACCTGCTCCGGACTGAGAGCTGCGATTTCAGCCGACGCCAGCTCCTCCAGACCGGCATCGCTGACTCGGGAAACCACTCTATAGATGCGCAGGAAAGAGGAGGAGTCCCAGTTGGTCAGAGGCGCCACCCGTATCGGATAATTCATTCCGATCAGCGAGGTGGGATCGAAATTGACAAAGAAGTATTCCTGTATGACCTCCTGCCGGGCCAGATAACGGGGGTCGGAAAACTGTTCCGGGGAATCGGGCACGGTCACGGGCAGGTCTTCCCCACCTCTGCGGCCATCGGGACGATGAAAGAAGCCCCGCCTCCTGTCGTAACCGGAGAGAATATAGCGGCGCAGGAGGATCCTCTCCGCCGGACCCTGCTTGCGAAACAGGAGAACTAGGTCGTCGGACATCTCGATCTCGCTCTCCAGCTTGATATACTGAGAGAAATCGAAGCGAAACAGGGTCGGCTTCATCAGCCCGCCTCCCAGCCGAACCGCGCCCTGGTTGTACCGCCCTAGAACAAAGAGGAGCAGGAGAAAAAGAAGCGGCAGGAGTACCCATATAAAGGAGGCGACAGATCGGAGAGTTCCTTTCCAAGTACCTACTTGGCCTTGCTCCCGAACCCGGACCAAAACCATCAGTGTAGTGGTCAAAAAAAGGAAACCGAAGATGCTATAGGACAGCAGGGAGGGGTGCCGATAGAGGGTGATCTCGTAGTTGCCCTGCGGCCAAAACACGGCCAGCAGAAGCAGGGCATCGAAACCTGCCTCCCAGCGTACGAACCCTGAATAACGAAGAGAAAGCAGGTTGAACAGCCAGACAACCATCCAGGGAAGCAGGCCGGGAAAAAAATCTTTGTCGAAGTAGAAGAACAGAAAGTCCGTGTGCGGACCCGGAGAGAGGGTTGCCTGCAGCCGAAACACGAGGAAGAACAGCAGACGCAGACACAAGACGGTCAGGAAAAATAGCAGCCAGGCCGCCCATAGACGCAGCCGGAGTCTGTCCATCCACAGGGCAAGCAGCACGGAAAGCACAAACCCGACGCTCAAGAATATCAGATCGAGGTCGGAGCGAAGGTACAGGTAGGAGTGGAAAAAAAGGAAGTAGAGGAGGAGATTTCGTACGACGAAGATCCCCAGATTCACCTTAAATCGTTTCAACGAAAACCTTCCGCTTTCCCCTTCGAGTCCACCGGCCTATCTCCTGGTTCAGCACCTCTCGAAACCTCCGCAGCTCCTCCGGATCGATGAGTCCCGGCGATCTCAATTCTTCCACAGGAGGGCGAAGCACCAGGTGCCGAAGTCCCCGCCCGGCGCACTTTTCCTCAGGAGCCGGTAAATCGTGCAGGAACATCTGCACGTTCCAACCACGGGTCTCCAGCTCGCTCAACACTCGAGACAGGTTTCCCGATCCGGGAGAAGAGTACAGCAGGACCTGGCGATACCGCTGCGCCGGCAGTTCGAGAGCATACCCGTCGCTCCACCACAGCCCAGCCAGGAAACCGAGCAGCTCTCTGTTCTTCTCCAGCGTGATCTCCCGCGGCGCCCCCGACGCGCTGGTGGTAAAAAAGACCTGAAATCCCCGGCCAACCAACTCCAATACGGTGGCGGCACAGCGTTCCACCAGACCGTCCAGATAATCGGCCTCAACCTTTTTCGGAACCGCCGAAGAAGGCGCGGCATCAAGGATCACGAGAAACCGGGACTCCGGCGGGGGTGTCTCTTCGCCTATGCGAAGGAACAGCTCGGAGGTATGGGCAAACACCTTCCAGTGGATCTTGCGGATATCGTCGCCGGGGAAGTACTTGCGTATCTCAAGAAGCTCTTCGCTTCTTATCCTTCTTCTCCTCTTTTTTTCCTCCTCCCCTCCCTCCTGGCTCGGTGGCCTTCTGTCCTGTTCGGGCTGTACCGAGGGGTACACGCGGAGGCTCTCCGTCAGGGGAATCGGTACAGAACAACGGCTGAAACCGAGCAGATCTCGAACAGTAATGTGCGCCTCCCGGCTGAGGTAGGAGCCCCGGTAACGGGGTGAAAATTCAATGGTTTTGCGATTTCTACCGCCAACGAGATCGGTTTTCAAGCGCAGAGATTCTCTGCCCAGCCAATCGAGAGATATTTCAAAACCGATTCTCATTCCGGGGGCGGTGCGGCGGGGAATGTCCGCCTTGACCTCCGCCCTGGTCGAGCTTTGAGGAAACACACCGCCGGTCGGCAGCGTGAAATCTACGGGATCCGGAACTTTGGCAAAGTTGCGACGCAGAATCCACAGAGTGATGCGGCCGGCGCCGAGGCAGTAGAGGGCGAGCAGCGTAAAGGCGCTTCCCCACAGAAGTGCCGCCAACTCCATGCGCAGCACTCCCACGGCCAAGATCACTAGCGTTAGGCAGAAATAAACAACTCCCCGGCGGGTGAAGGGAAACAGCCTGCCAAGACGCCTGCTGTTAATAGGCGATCCTCGATAGCTCATGCAGGGTAATCTCTCGAATCAGGGAGGCGCAGTCGATCCGTATATCCTTCAGACGAATGCGGTGGGGGAGCACCAGCGGAGCCAGCTCGAGGAGATCCTGATCGATACAGTAGCTCCTGCCCCGGATCAGCGCGAAAGCCCGGGCTGCCTTGACCAACATCAAACTCGCTCGGGGGGAACAACCCAGCTCGATTCCGCGGTGACGGCGGGTGGAAACCGATACAGCCACCGCCACTTGTAGAAGGCGCTCATCGCAGAAGATATTTCCCGCGGTTTTGCGTGCCTGCAGGATTTCAGCTTTAGAGCAGATCGGCTTCACCTTCGGCATGATGGTGGCTGATGGATCGTCCCGTACGATCCCGAGCTCATCTTCTTCGCCGGGATAGCCGATGGAGATCCTCATGAGAAAGCGGTCCAGCTGCGCCAAGGGTAGAGGGTAGGTACCGTCGGTTTCCACCGGGTTCTGAGTGGCGATAACAAAGAACAGAGGATCCATGGCGTGGGTCTTGTTTCCCACCGTAACCTGGTTTTCCGCCATCACCTCCAGCAAGGCGGACTGGACCTTGGGGGTTGTGCGGTTGATCTCATCGGCCAATACGATGTGAGCGAATACGGGACCGGCCTTGAATACGAACCTGCGGTGCTCGGGATCGAAAATATCCACACCGGTGATGTCGTAGGGAAGAAGATCCGGCGTAAACTGGATGCGGCGAAAGGTGATGGGCCTTCCGTTTTTGTCCCGGGAAATCAAGCGGGCGGCGGTCTTGGCCAAGGTGGTCTTTCCAAGTCCGGGGACATCTTCGATGAGCACGTGCCCTCCGGCCAGCAGACCTGTAATCAGATACTCCAGCGCCCGGCGCTTGCCCCGGATCACCTGCCCCAGTCCGTCGATCAACCGCGTGGTGAGGGTGTGGTTCTTCTCAACTTCTCTTTGGAACCGTTTCGATGTCTCTGCTGCCATAATTGCCGCTGCCGAGAATATGAGCTTATCAGCTTCCGCAAAGATTGGCTATGCAGGTGGTTCCAGGCTCGGATAGGTGCAGAGCAGCTGACCCCGGAGCTCCGCAGTCAGCGCCTCCAACCGTTCGAGGTTGTAGGGGAAGGTGTAGGCTACGAATCTGCGGAGAATGTACTGGCTTCGATCTCGAACGATCTTGTGGGGAAACAGCCCCGAGACTCCGAGTCTCTCTTTGATCACGGGCAGCAGAAACTTGCGGATCAGGAGGATGAAACGACTCAGCTCGATAACCGCCTGATAGATGAACCATTCGTCCCCTACGTGTATCGATTGCAGGGTTGCCAACTCTCGGATTATCCGTATGGTTCGGAAATCAATGGGAAGACCGTCGATGATTATGGAAAACCAGGTCCTGTCGAAATGATCCTCAAAGACCTGCCGAATCTTGCGGATTACCGGTAGAAACGTCTCGTTGTTCTGATCGATCAGGTCCTTCTGCTCGAGCTCCGGATACAGCACCAGCACTTTTTCTTTTCTCCTCAAACTAATATTCGGTATACCCGTCCAAGCTCTTGATTACTTTCACAGCCGGTAAGGGGGAAAGAACTGAAACGAGTCATTGCAGGAGGTCGCGAGGATCGGTTGTGAAGAATTCCTCCAGCGGTACTCCCCCAGGACCGATAACGAGCGGGATAGCATTCGTCCAACGATCGCAGAAAGCTCTCAAGCCCGTAAAACTTCTCGGGCGTTTTGACTTCACTTCGATCGCCACCAGCTTACGCGGCGTTTTCACAACATAGTCAACTTCCGCGTTGCCTTCACGCCAGTACAGCACTTCCCAAGGCAAACCTTGCAGGGCACTCAGTATGTGGGCCCCTACGGCGTTCTCCACAAGCCGACCCCACCAGGAAGGATTTGCCAGGGCTTCATCAAAATGATATCCAGATATAGCGGATATCAGTGCATTATTTAAAAGGATCAGCTTGGGGCTCGAACCGCGCTTTTTCACTGTACCTCCTCGAAACTTTTCCAGGCCGCGCAACAAAAATGCTGAACCCAGCAAGTAAAGGTAGTGTGCAAGGGTCGTAGTATTTCCCGCCTCGAGTAGTTGGCCCAACATTTTATTGTAGGATACGATCTGCGCGGGTGCCGAGGCAGCGAAGAAAAACAGGTGACGCAAGAGAGAAGGTTTGGTCACGGTCTGAAGCTGAAGAACATCTCGGGCAATGACGGTTTCAATGAGAGAGTCTCGAACATAGCCGGTCCACGTTTCTTCATCACTCATCAAAGGCACGGAACCCGGATAGCCTCCAAAAAAAAGCCAACCATTTAAGTCAACCCCAAAAGCAGCGTTCATTTCTCTATAACTCCAGTGAGAACAGCGGAAAAGGAGGAAACGCCCGGATAGGCTTTCACTTAGTCCTTTCTGCATGAGCAAGGACGAGGAACCGAGAAGTAGGACATTCAGGGGATTATGTTCGGTCTGTTCAGAATCCCACAGAGATTTGACGACCTCACTCCATCCAAGGACTTTCTGAACCTCATCTAAAATCAACAGCACTCTTTCATTACGCATTGCGGCTGCGCGCTCCCAGTGTGTTCGAATCCATTCCGGACCAGGGGGCAGCGGTTGATCGGCGCTTTCCCGCAATACAGGTCCCGACCACTTCTCGGAAATCTGAATCGAGGCTATTGTCTTGCCCACCTGTCGCGGACCCACCAGGATATGCAGTAGACGCCTGGATTTGTTCAGGCTGGAAAGCACCTCAGAGACTACGGCTTGCTCGTAGGTGATGTCTTTCATGCGATTATTCTAACATAACATCAGTTTTTACTCAATCATTGAGTAAAATTACTCAATCATTGAGTAAAAATTTCCAATGAACGTTTTGCAGCACCTGCGGATCGGACTGCCGTTGACAAAGGGTGTTTGGGGAGGTAGGCTTTTTGCCCATGATACGGGTCAAAGGACGGGCAGGGGCTATTGCCTCCAACCCGGCTATATCGCTCCTCAACCTCCTCCAACGAAACGGAATCCCGATCGAAACGATCTGCGGGGGTCGGGCCCAATGCGGACGCTGTCTCATTCGCATCCTGAAGGGTGCAGAAACGATGAATAAGAGGAATCAGGCCGAGATCGCCCGCCTGGCGGCATTGGATGCCGGGCAGGACATGCGCCTGGCCTGCCAGAGCCACACCCGTAGGGATATCGAAATCGAAATCATGAATCCGGGCACATCCCGATGAGCGAGGGTGTACTGTTGAGGAATCTGCTTCGACCGCTGCTGCTTCTTGCCGCCCTTCTGGTCGGCGCCGGCGGGTGCGCATCAGGTCAACGGGAGTCTGTCCGATCCGCTGAACCGGCCGACCCGATACTCTACAAACAACGGATGCGGGCATTGATAATCTCCCTCAGCCGCTACGCCCGCACTCTTAATCCGGAGTTTATCGTGATTCCTCAAAACGGTAACGAGCTCCTGAGGGTAGACGGAACGTTCAACAGTGCACCGGCCCTCGACTATATTCAGGCCATCGACGGGATCGGCCGGGAAGACCTGTTCTACGGTTACACCGCCGACAACCGGGAGACCCCGGAGGAGGCGATCCGCTACATACTGCCCTTCCTCGAGTTTGCAGTGGACAACGAACTGACCGTTATGGTGATCGACTACTGCCGGCAGCGGCCGAAGATCGACGACTCCTACAGGAGAAACGATCGAAAGGGGTTCATTTCCTTCGCTGCTCCGCGCCGGGACCTGACCGTGATCCCCGGCTACCCGAATCCCATCATCAGAGAACACGGTCGGGATATCCATCACCTGGCCGACGTCCTGAACTTTCTCTTTCTGATCAATCCGGAGGCCTTCGCCGACAAGGAACGTTTCCTCTCCGCTTTGGAGCGGACCAACTACGACCTGATCGTCATCGACGCCTTCGTCGATGGACAGGGAACTCCGGAGTGGCTGGAGCCGGAGGACGTCAGGTCGCTGAAGACAAAAGCCAACGGGGCGCGGCGGTTGGTCATCTCCTATCTCAGCATCGGAGAGGCCGAGGACTACCGCTACTATTGGGATCGAAGTTGGGATCGCAACCGGGACGGCCGACCCGACGCCGGGGCTCCGGATTGGCTGACCGGTGAAAATCCTAACTGGCGGGGAAACTACAAGGTTCGCTATTGGGATTCCGACTGGCAGGCGATCCTGTTCGGGAGCGGTGAATCCTACCTCGACCAGATCATCGCCCTCGGTTTCGACGGAGTGTACCTGGACATCGTCGACGCCTTTGATTACTTCGAGAATCTCGAGTTTTGAGACCGATCACAATTGTTGAAATAATCCTAGCAATAACTTAAAATAAAAACTAAGGAGGCATCAATGAAAAGGTTTATCTTAATTGCTCTGGTTGCCTGTTGTGCAATTGGAACTGGATTCGCCGCTGGGGGCCAGGAAGAAGAAATCCCCGGAAAGCTCGTCTATATGTCCGCCGCCTGGGGGTCACCTTCGCAGGAGCTTCTTGACAAGTTCGAGGCCGAAACCGGAATAAAGGTCGAAGTAACTACCCTGGATGTCAAGCCGCTGCGTGACAAGGTGATGACCGCTGCCGCGGGAAAGGTGAATCCGGCGGATATCATCTTTGTCGGGATCGACGACATCGGCGGCTTCGCCAGCGCCGGTATTCTGAGAGAGCTTGACAGGAATGTCCCGAAAAGGACCTTCGACAGCGTGTACGGACGACAGTTTTTCGAGGTGGAGGGAAAGACCTACGCGGTTCCGCTCTACCAGCAGATGGTCATGGTCGACTACGACAAAGCCGCCATGGCGAAAATTGGGGTCAAAGGGGAGAACATAAAAACGTGGGGCGACTTTGAAGAGGTAGCCCAAAAACTGAAGGACCAGGGTGTCAGCGAATATCCCGTTTCCTTTGGAGTCCGCTCCTGGTCCTGGTATCTCATGGCACTGTCCATGGGATCGACCCTCTTCAACAAAGACATGGAGCCAACCTTTGATGAGGCTTCGGATCCCGGGTACCGAGCTTTTACCATGTTGATCGATTGGTACGAGAAAGGCCTTATATCTCCGGAACGAGTATCTTCTCCAAATCCACACCCCGCTTTTTGGGCCGGGCAGGCGGTTTTTCATCAGGCCTGGCAGGGCTCCCTCGGCATCGCCAACAATCCGGAAAAATCCAAGATCGCTCCGAATGCCGATTACCTTCTCCTACCCGAAAAACATTTTACCTGGAGCTTACCCGCCGGATTGGGGATCTCAACCTACACCGACTATCCCAAAGCGGCCCAACAGTTCATCGAGTTCATGATAAGTGAAGAGGTGCAAATAAATACCTATGATACCCAGGGTATGTTCCCTGCGCTGCGGAGTCTTTTTCAACGTCTGGGGAACGAGGGCAAGATCGATGGATATCAAGCCATGGCTGAGCAGGCCAAGTATCTAATTCCCCTTCCCTACAACACACCGTGGTATGCTGAGTTCAACAACGAAGCAACCAATGCCCTGGTCAGGGCCGCTCGGGGAGAGCAGGCAGTGGATAAAGCAATTAAGGCACTCGCCGAGTACCAGCGAAAGCTGAAACAAGAGTACGAGTAGCTCTACACCGATGTACGGAGAGGCTTGGGCCGGCCCGGACGGCTTCAAGCCTCTCACTCACAGATGCTGAAGAATTTTTCAAAATGGCTCGATAATCAACAGCACCTCGCCTATACCATCCTCATTCCAGCCCTTGTTCTGATTCTTGCCCTGGCATACCTTCCTGCAATTCAGTCCTTCCGATTCAGCTTTCTTCGCTACAACATCAAGATGCCGGCACGGATCCGCTTCAACGGGCTGGCTAACTACCGGGCTGTGCTGCAGGATCCGATGTTCGGGAGTTCTGTTCTCCGGGTGCTGTACTTCATGCTTATTGCCACTGTCATAGTTCTCCTGCTTTCCCTGGCGATAGCTCTCGTGCTCAATCATCGCTTTCCCGGCCGGGGCGTTTTAAGAACATTGGTCATAATTCCCTGGGCCATTCCCCCCGTGGTTAACGGACACCTTTGGAAGTGGATCTTTAACGGGGAGTTTGGAGCATTCAACGGTCTACTCTACCAACTGGGTATCATCGAATCCTATCAGTTCTGGTTGAACCAACCCTTCGTAGCTTTGAATTTAGCCGCTTTCACCTTCATCTGGCGATATACACCTTTCATCACGGTGTTGTTTCTTGGCGTGCTGCAGTCGATCCCGGGGGAGCTCTATGAAGCGGCGCGGGTAGACGGCGCCGGTCCCATCGGACAGTTCTTCTACATCACCATTCCGGCAATGCGACGGATCGGCGCTATCGCCGTTGTTCTCATACTGATCTACGGCTTCGTCGTTTTCGATGACATCTACGCTTTAATGGGATTTGACGAGTCTACCAAGACACCGATGATCTATAACTACGAGGTTACCTTCGAGATGGGCCGTTTTGGCAAGGGGTCCGCCATGGCCTATCTGATTGGGATTTTCCTATTCTTGCTGGCCTTCTTCTACATCCGAATGAGTCTGAGGAGAGACAAGGATTGACCCGCAGGCTGATCAACAAAGTCCTTCTCGCTTGCATTGTCCTACTCATAGCATTCTGGTCTCTGTCGCCGCTGGTTTGGGTTCTGATCTCCTCGGTTTCCACACGGGCTGAGCTGTACTCGGTTCCACCTCACTGGATCCCCCGCCAGCCGACCTTGGAGCCATACAAAAAGGTTCTCGTCACAGGGGAAGGGTTCAGAGGGGGAGCGGGGATCAGCGCCGCAAGGTTGATCCGCAAGGGAATACTGAATTCGATTATTATATCAGTATCGACCACGGCTCTGGTTATGTTTTTCGCGCCTATGTTAGGATACGCTTTTTCCCGTCTGACCTTCAAAGGCCGGGAATTGTTCTTCTACCTCATAATTGGAATCATCGCATTGCCCTCGTGGCCAATCCTGATCGGGCTCTTTTCCGAGTTCAGCGCCCTAGGCCTTCTAGATACGAAGATCGGCCTGATTCTCCTCTCTTTCACATTTCGTATTCCCTTCGAAACCTGGTTTATGAAAGGATATTTTGCCTCCGTACCTAAGGAGATCGAAGAGGCGGCGCGCATCGACGGCTGTACTCATTTGCAGACGCTGTATCGTGTAAGCATTCACGTAGTGCTTCCCGGCTTGATCGCTGTCTCGATAATATCTTTCCTCTTTACCTGGAATATGTTCACGGCTCCTCTGGTACTGACATATACACTTCGATCCAAACCGCTCACGGTGGCGATGACCGAGTTCATCGGCCAGTACTTCGTACATTGGGATCTTATGTCTGCGGGGACTGTCCTGGCGGTGATCCCACCGATACTGATCGTGCTTTTCTTTCAGAAGTACATCGTCCGCGGCCTTTCGGCAGGTGCTATCAAGTAATATCTGCATGGACATAGATATCGTTTTATTTTCACCGGCGAACCTGGAAGAGCTTTTCAACTTGATGCTCGAAAACCACCGGCTTGATCACTTCACACCGGAGCTACTCGATGAAAAAATCCGCAAAGACCCGGATTTCGATCCAGAGCTCGCTCTATGTGCTTATCATCATGAAGAGCTGGTCGGTTTTGCGATGGCTGTGCTCAGACAGAACGGGAAGGGCTTCGTGAAGCTCATCGCGGTAAAGCAATGGCATCGTCGCCGGGGAATCGGCACTAAACTCTATCAGGAACTGGAGCTAAGGCTGAAGAACCAGGGCTGCAGACAGATTGAGGTGTATAACTGCGTTCCCAACTTCTTTCTGCCCGGAGTGGATCCCAGATACACGAAGGCGGTGTGCTTCTTCGAGCGGCAGGATTTTACCAAATTCAATGAGACCGTGAATATGGTCGTGGATCTCCGAAATCCCGAATTTTCCCTTCACAAAAAAGCGGAAAAGCTCAAGCGCCTGGGAATAATTGTTAACAAAATAGAAGCTGCGGATGAGAATCGACTGCTCGATTTTGTCCAGTCAGAATTTCCAGTCTGGCGGATTGAGGTTATGAGCATGATCGCTCATAAGACCGCATTTATCGCAACGAGCGCTGGGAAAGTTATCGGTTTTTCAGGGTACGAGGGCAACAATATCGATCAGGGATGGTTCGGACCGATGGGTGTTCAGGAGAAACACTCAGGGAACGGTGTCGGGGCTCTTCTTCTGGCGACCTGTCTCCAGCATATGAGCAATAAATATGAAAGGGCCGTTATTCCTTGGGCGGGACCGCCGTGCTTCTACTCGAAGGTCGTTGGGGCAACGGTGGATCGAGTGTTTTGGCAGTATCGGAAAAAGCTTTGAGTAGTAATCGTCGAACGTATCTTCTACGACCCGGGGCGGGTTCATGGAATCGAGAGTTTTCCGAGTACAACCATTTTTTTTGCGCCGGTGGCCTCCGGCACATTGTTCGTTCTACCAAGAATCCTATACAACCCGAGAAGCGCGAAAGCAATCGCCTCTTTGAAATCCACGTCGATTCCCACCTCATCTCCGGTGAGCACTTCCGACTCCTCTAGAAGCTCGGCTAAGAGCTGACGAATAACGGGATTATGAGCTCCACCTCCGGTCAAGACAACAGCCGCGGGCAGGCGGGGAAGAAACCGCCTGTATGCCTGGGCAATGGAGTGAGCGGTGAAAGCCTCCGCGGTGCGCACGATATCCGCTGAAAGGTCCAGGGACGCGAGGTACTCATTCCAAAATAATGTACCAAACTCTTCTCTCCCCGCGCTCTTAGGAGGTTCTCGTGAAAAATAAGGGTGATTCATCCACTGTCTTAGGAGCCCTTCGTTGATCCTTCCCTTTCTGCCAATTTCCCCGTCTCTGTCGAAATGCAGGGCCCCGCCTGTATAGCGATCGACCACCATGTCTATGATCATATTCCCCGGACCGGTATCGAAGGCAATCAACGCTTCTTCTCCCTTTGGAATCCAGGTAACGTTACCAATGCCCCCAAGGTTCTGTGCCGCTACTTCTTTCGGGAAGTCGTTGAAAAGCACAAGATCCAAAAAAGGGACCAGCGGCGCCCCGGTGCCGCCGGCCGCAATGTCCGCCATCCTGAAATCAGAGACCACAGGAATTCCTGTTCTTTGGGCGATCACCGATGCCTCACCGATCTGCAGGCTTCCCCGTACCTGTTCTCCGCAGCAGATCTCGTTTTCGGCGACGTGATGAACGGTTTGCCCGTGGGAACCAATAACCGCAACCTCCTGGAACCCCAAATTCGCCTCCTCTATCAGGCAGGCAGCGGCCTCGGCAAACAAAAGCCCCATCCGTATGTTGAGCAGAGACAGCCTGTGAAGGGCGCCGGATGGCTCATCGAACAATCGAAAAATTTCTGCTCTGAGTTCGGCGGGAATCGGATATGACAGACCTTTGATCAGTTCGATATTGGTCTGCCCCGAGACCTGCTCTATGCGTACAGCTGCCGCATCAACAGAATCGACAGATGTGCCTGACATCAAACCGATCGCCGTATATTCGCAAACATCTACGGGATGATTGTATCTATGCGCTCCTACACTGTCAAAATATGTTTTAGTTGACAAAATTGGTAAGATAAAATATTTTCTGCATTGAATACTATTTTAACGGGCTGCTAAATATCGAAGAGGTATCTCCATGCTTCAGAGTTTTCTCATACTGTTTCGGGAAACACTCGAGGTTGCCCTGGTTATCGGTGTCGTTCTAGGCTACCTGGTTCGCAGCGCTCAGAGTACGTACAAACGGTCGGTTTACCTCGGCCTGGCCGCCGGTGTGGGAGCCAGCGCGCTGGGGGCGTTGGCTTTCCAACTTCTGGCCGGCGGATTCAACGGTCTGGCGGAGGAGATCTTTGAAGGGGTCACCATGCTCGCAGGTGCGCTGCTGTTGACGACCCTGATCCTCTGGATGATTCGAAAGAGTGCTCAGGCGAAGGAGCTGGAACGCAAGGTCGCTGACAGGATTTTAGGGGCGAGGAAGGCCGGACTGTTTCTGCTGATCTTTTTCTCGGTGCTGCGGGAAGGAATCGAGTCCGTCATTTTCCTTGGCGCCGCCCGCTTCGCCACGGGGGATAACAACCTCCTCGGCGCGGGACTGGGATTGGCGGCAGCGGTGGTGCTGGGTGTCCTTCTCTTTCGCGGCGCCCTGCGCATTAACCTAAGGAGCTTTTTCACAGTAACCAATCTCCTGCTGATCTTCTTTGCCGCCGGCCTGGTAGCGGGAGGAGTTCACGAGCTTCAGGAAGCCGGAGCGATTCCCATCGTCGTTGAACATGTGTGGGACATCAATCCGGGTGTGACTGGAGAGAACTACCCCGCCTTCCATGAAAACGGTCCGATCGGGAGCATCGCCAAGGGATTGTTCGGCTACAACGGGAACCCGAGCCTGATCGAGGTTCTGGCATATATGGCCTACATGATCGGCATTCTCGTTCTTTGGCTGCGCACACGGGCTGCAACAACCGGCCGGATTCGTCCGAGAGAAGCCCATGCATAGAAGGAAAGACGACAACGTACAGCCTGCGGTACCCCGCTTTAGAAAGGTTGCTGCCCCAGCAGCCCCAACAGGCGCGCCGCAGCTTTCCCACGATGGGACAGGCTGTCTTTTTCAGCGTCATTGAGCTCGGCCACTGTTTTTCCTATCTCGGGGAGGTAGACCACCGGATCGTAGCCAAAACCTCCCGAACCGGAAGGTTCCTCTGCCAATACTCCGTGAAAGGTTTCCTGGACTGAAATGATTCGTTTCTCATCGAGCACCAGAACCATACAGCACACAAAAAAACAGCTGCGATCGCTCAGTGATGCCGCTCGACTGAGGAGGTAGGTGTTACGCTCCGCATCGGAGAGCTTGGTTTTTCCATCCGCCGATCCATACCGGGAGGAGTAGATCCCCGGCTGTCCGCCGAGACCGGTTACTTCCAGACCCGAGTCGTCGGCAAGTACCGGTGTTTCAACGAGATGGTAGAGGTTCAGGGCCTTTCCCAGAGCATTCTCCAGGTATGTCTTGCCGGTCTCTTCGAAGGAGAAGAGGCAACCGATATCCGCAGGAGAGCTGAGACGATACCCGGGGAACAGGCGGGACAACTCCCGCAGCTTGTGCGGGTTGTTGGTGGCCGCGGTCAGTACAGGATTCTTGGATCTTGCCATAGCTTGAGGCTCTATTGTACAGGGAATCGCCTCCCCGTCAATCCAATCAGGTTGAGAGGAATCAGGCGCAAAGCCGCGAGGTTTGCACGGAATCGCCGGCTGCGATACTTTCCTTCAGCTGTCTTCGAAACCAGAACAGTGAAGTGTCAACGGTTCCTTTGGGGATCTGGAGCAACTCTGCAATCTCGCGGTTACTGGGGCGCAGTTTGACCCCACGGATCTTTTTCTGCAGGGTGCGGAGCCTTACCCTCAATTGGGACAGGGAAAGAGCGATTTCTGTCTTCACTGCTGGATCTACTTCCCAGATCAGATCCCGCTGAAGAAGAAGAATTTTTGTAAAGATTTTGTTTTGGCGCATGTACAATTTATGAAGACGAAGCTCCCGCTGGTAGAGATTTGCCCGCAGCCGTTCAACCATACCGACCAGATGGTCCTCTTTTACACCTGATAATCTGCTGATCCAGGAAAATGCCGAATCATCCAGATTGCGGGCGTTTTTCAAAGCCAGTAACAGCACACGCCGACGGTAGGTGGCTTGTCGCGACTTTCCCCAACGATCCATCGGAATGATGCTCCTACAACTGCCCTCACTTACCGGCATCCTGGTGGAGACCGCATTGGGATCCGGCAGTTCCCAGAAAGCCGCATTACGGGCCACAGTCCATCGGATTTCCTCTCTTCGCTTCTGGGAGCAGTATTCCTTGTAGTGCCAATGTAGTACAGAGTTGAAGTACCACTCGAAGGGCTTTCCCCGATCCTGGAATTTTCTCAGTGTCCGCAGCAGGCGGGGATAGAAAAATAAATAGAACTCGCCACTGTCATCCTCGTTCCCTCGGCATTTACTTAAAGGGTAGCGGTATATACGCAGGGAGAGCCTTTTCAGAATTTCCGCCAAACCCAGCCCGGTGTTCTGATAGTAGACTACCAGAGAATTTAGAGATTCCGCATCCATCTCCATCCTCCTGACATTTTTAATTACCCTAGACAGTGCAACCTCCGTGCCAAAAAAAGAGGAGAGATGGCGGTTGATTTTTATTCTTTGTTTACATTTATTTACACTCGAGATTCGCCGTCACCGGTCACCAGAGGTTCAAGGGCGAGAATCAGCTGTTCCCGTATACCGGCAATGCTGCCCGATCTGGTGTATCCGGCGGCCAGGGTATGGCCGCCACCGCCCATGGATCGGGCCAGATTTCCCACATCGCAGGTGCTGCCGGATCGCAGGCCCACCGAACAGCGACCTTGCTCCTCTTCCTGAATGAAGGCAACTACCTCAACACCACCCACCGCCTGCAGGATGCGGTAGACCTCGTCGGAGCCGCGGGCAGCGGTAGAACCCGCAGAATGCAATTCTTCAAGGGTCTGGTAGGTGATCAATACCCTTCCATTGAACGCTCTTACCGCCCGCTGGAGAGACAATGCCAGAAGCCTGACCTTTTCCAGTTCCCACCCGGAGTGGATCATCCGGTAGGTTTCGCGGGGAGAAACCCCGATATCCACCAGCCGGGCCACCGCCTCAAATACAAATCCGGTCTTTCCGGCCAGGTGGCGGAAGAACCCTGTGTCCCGGGCCAGACCAAAGAGGATCAACTCCGCCTCTTCGAGAGTCGGGGTCTCCGGATACTCTTCGATCAGGCGCTGAATAAGATAGCTAACCGACGGGGCCCGGGGGATCACCCAGCGCACGTCTCCGAACATTTCCCCGGAGGCATGATGATCGATAACCATAACCGGAAGGCCTTGAATGTCCTGTCCCATTCCGCCGATCCGGTCCGGAGTTGAGCAGTCCAGGATGACGGCGGCGGGATCCCCCGCCAGGTCCTTTTTTGTAATCCGGTCGCGAAAACGATCCTGAAAAGAGATGATTTCGGGACGATCAAAGGGGCCTTCTGAAAAAATAACAGGCTGCTTTCCCCTTCGGTTCAAGAAACATCCCAACACCAACTGAGACGCAACACAATCTCCATCCGGCTCCACATGACCGAAAATGAGAAATTTATTGTAGCGTTTCAGAAAATCATAAACTGCATCGGGGGGACAATGAGGAACATCCACATCTACCTCTTAAAAATAAAGAAGCTCGAACTGGGGTTTCTTCCCGGAAACCACGGGCTTGCCGCTCGAGATGTAGACGTCGATCTCGGAGCGCAATCCGAATCGGTCGAGATACAATCCCGGCTCTATGGAGAAACAGGATCCTTCCAGGAGCAAACGCGGATCCGGAAACTCGATACTGTCCAGGTTCACTCCGAATCCGTGAACCTCCTCTCCGATGGCATGGCCGGTACGGTGCCTTAAATACTCTCCATATCCCGAGTGCTCGAGGAAGGCACGAACCTGGCGGTCCACCTGCTCCCCGGACACACTCTGCCCGTCCGACAACGTTTCCTCGATAAAACGCAGGGCTACCTCGCGAGCCTCCACGACCGTGCGGAAAGCCGCCTCCACCCTGGGGGGAGTTCGGGTCCCGAGAATACCGACCCAGGATATATCCGCATAGACAGCGCCGGGTTTTTTCTCCTTGGCCCACAGATCGAGCTGCATGATCGAATCAGAGTTCAGGAGCGATCCACGCTCAGAACTTCCCGTTTCGGGGCTGTAGTGGGGATCCGCCGAGTGGGTTCCCACAGCCACGATCGGAGCAGAATCGGTTGTCAGGTCCAGCTCTTCGAACAGACCTAGGATCCAACCCTGCACAGTAGTCTCCCATACGGGTGT
>Ga0315547_1000972_pt1 | contig 24645 bp, 23 predicted proteins | sample SalMarSW160240MG_2_FD_202542 | JGI IMG/M metagenome (GOLD analysis project Ga0315547, IMG submission 202542) | Salt marsh sediment microbial communities from the Plum Island Ecosystem LTER, Massachusetts, United States - Salt Marsh Sediment SW1601-240 ...
TCCAGCAAAAGGGCCTCTGCTGTATCGGTGACGGTCCAGCCGGTCCCCAACAATATGACGGCCTTGATGCGATCAGCAAAACGCCTGTCTTTTGTATCGCGATGTAGAGATCGCAATAATCCTACTTGCTCAACTGTCAATTCGAAGTTCTGCATCAATTAAGGATATCGGATAGCGTCCAATAAAAACATGAATAATCTACACCGAAATTCCATTCAGGATGGGTATAATATCATACGTTAGATATGATATTATAATAAAAAAATGCCGGATTTTTGTCAATAAAAATCTTCACGTGATTACCCGTTTTGAAAGGCGGTGATGAAAAAACCTCCTTGTGCTTGTAAAATGCTGTTTTTTGAAACCTTTAACCCAAGCAAAACAAGGAGGTTCAAAAAATGATAAGAAAAGATTTCATAATTTGCAAGACAAGAAATCTACTAAACCAATTTATGGCTCCAATCACTGAAAAAGCAGATAAGCCAAGACAAAAATTCCTCCGCCAAACTGTGAGTGCAATACTGCTTTCAGGTTCTCTGATCGTAACGGAGTTGGCCCACTGGATACGTGATGACTGCTCAGATATATTCCATCGATTGAAACGACTGCTCAACCATCTTGTAAGTACCCGCGGTGATTTGACTAATGTGGTAGCTGCCTATAGGCAAAAAGTCGCAAAGTACATAGAACCAGACACACCCCTGGTAATAGACCTTACAGATTTGGCAAAGCCAAGAGCCAGGAAGATGAAAAGAAGAAGCGCATCGAAGCCTTCAAAGGTTTTCAGGTAAATGCCGAATTATTGAAGTGCGCACCGGCTGGTGTCAAGATTATGCACTGTTTGCCTGCTTATCGCGGCTTTGAGATTACCGATGAGGTGACCGAGTCGCCGAATTCGATTATGTTCGACCAGGCTGAGAACCGCCTGCACTTCCAACGCGCATTGCTCAGAAAACTGATGATTTAATTGGAAAGAGGTTTCACCACCAAAAGCAGCTCAAAATCTATAGCTGTGAGATATGCGAATTAGTCCTTGAACAATTACTCCCTCAATCCTTGGGACAGTTATAAAATCTGAATCATCTTGCAATATGCTCTTTTTTAATTTAAAGTAAGTAGTGGTTTGACAGACGATTTTTTCGCTTTGATTCGTGATTATGCCAACGTAGCTCAACGGTAGAGCTCTGGTTTTGTAAACCAGTGGTTGTCGGTTCGAATCCGACCGTTGGCTTTTTTACATTCGGAGGTTAATCAGGATTTGCTAAATTCTGTAGTTTTATTATTAGGTTTTGTACAGCTTTTCGTCCTTTGCTAAGCTGCTGTTAGAAAGTTTTTAGACATTGGTTAATTTGCTAAGCACAGCTTGTCATTGCGTGTCATTCCGGCATTGAAACTACGAGGAAATACTATTTTGCAGTACGACCAGAAGACATGGTCTCAGCGAGTGAGGTTTTGAACAATATCCTTTCAGATAAACAAGACGATTGGCACTAAATTGAGACTTTTCGGTGATTTTCGTAAGAATGACCCATATAAGATTTGACAGTTTATGATAGAAGTTGTTACATTGAAAGTAGTTAAGTTTTTAAGCGCCCGTAGCTCAGCCGGATAGAGCAACGGATTTCTAATCCGTAGGTCGCAGGTTCGAATCCTGTCGGGCGTGTTATCAAATACGTCTGAGCCACCGCAATGGAGAACAGGATATTTTTATTGAACGTTGGACACAATTTTATTGAGTTGTTTTTACTCTGATTTCTTTTACAATATCAATTTTTAGTGTTGTTGATATAAGTTAAGGGTATCGTAAAGTCAAAGGAGGTATAACATGAGCAGAATTCAGATTGCTTGTATTGGTTTGTTGGGAGCAGCGATATTGGGTGGGTCATTTCAGCCAGCGATTGCAGCAGGTCAGAAGCGAGCCATAAAGATTGACGCCACAAAAACAGGCGAGCCGATCTCCAAGTACATTTACGGCCAGTTTATCGAACACCTCGGCCGATGTATCTACGGCGGCATCTGGGCTGAAATGCTCGAAGACCGCAAGTTCTATTTCCCTATTGCGCAGAATTACGACCCTTATCGCGCAACGCGGGGTGTCTCTAAAGATAAACCTTATGCGGTAGTAGGCGCATCACCCTGGCAAGTTACGGGTTCACCCAATTCGGTGGCTATGGTCAAAGAGAAATCCTTTGTTGGCCAGCACTCGCCCCTTATTCAGCCCAAAAGTAGCATCCGACAGCTCGACCTCGGATTGGTTAAGAATAAACAATATATCGGCTATATCTATTTGAAACCACAGCAGAACAGTGCGAGTGTGACGGTGTCACTTCTCTGGGGTGACGATCCGAAACAGCAGGATTCCGCTCAAATTAATGTCTCGGAGAGCGAGTACGTCAAGTATCCATTTAAGTGTACTGCTGGTGCCGACACTGTAAAAGGCAAGCTGGAAATCAAGGTAGCCAATGGAGCGTGCTTTGTAGGTACGGTTTCTCTGATGCCGGCGGACAATATTGACGGCATGCGTGCTGATACGCTTGCCGTGCTGAAAGAGCTCAACGCCCCGATGTATCGCTGGCCCGGCGGAAACTTTGTCAGCGGCTACGACTGGCGTGACGGCATCGGGGATAGGGACAAGCGACCACCTCGTAAAAATCCCGCATGGACCGGGGTCGAGCACAACGACTTCGGCTTCAACGAATTTATCCGGTTCTGCCGTATAGTCGGGGCTGAACCGCTGGTTACCGTCAACACCGGTTTCGGCGATGCCTACTCCGCCGCAGCACAACTGGAATACGCCAACGGCTCGACCGATACACTAATGGGGGCTTTACGGGCTAAGAATGGCGAGTCGGAAGCCTTTAATGTCCGCTACTGGGCTATCGGCAATGAAATGTGGGGAAACTGGCAGCTTGGCTTTATGAAGCTGGAGCACTATGTCCAAAAACACAATTGGATTGTGGACAAAATGCGCGAAGTGGACCCCGACATCGTCCCTATCGCATCCGGAAATGCCGGCAGGTGGAGCGAAGGTCTGCTACGGAATTGCACTGACCATATTGACCTTATCGCAGAGCATTTTTATTGTCAGGAAAAACCGGACTTGATCGAACATACAGCCCAAATCGCCGACAATATCAAGCGAAAGGTCGAATTCCATCAGAAGCTACGTGAAAAATTGGATTCCCTGAAAGGAAAAGACATCCGAATCGCCATGACAGAGTGGAACTACTGGTATGGCCCCCATCTGTTCGGCGAATTAGGAACCCGATATTTTCACAAAGACGGTCTGGGAGTCGCCAAAGGTCTGCATGAATACTTTCGTCATTCGGATATTATCTTCCTGGCCAATTATGCCCAGACAGTCAACGTTATTGGCTGTATCAAAGCCAGCAAGACCGCTGCCGCCATGGAGACTACGGGTTTGGTCTTAAAACTCTACCGAAATAATTTTGGGACTGTGCCGGTTGAAGTTACAGATAATGCTGAGCCGCTCGACGTTTCGGCAGCGTGGACCGAAGACCGAAAGACCTTGACGGTTGCTATTGTCAATCCTACAGAAAACGTACAAGAGCTCACGATGGATTTGAAAGGAGCACAACTGACCGGCAATGGACAGCTTGGGCTGATTGCAAACTCTGACCCTATGGCTTACAATGAGCCAGGTAAAAAACCTAACGTAGTAATTTTGGAAAAGCCGGTTAGCGGTGTCTCGAATACATTAAGTGTTCCGCCGTTGAGTATCAGCCTTTTTAAATTGGCCGTGCGGTGAGATATTAAACCGTCGCCGTACCGGCGACGGCTAAACAAAATACGCCATATAAAAACGGATAAATATTTAGCCCCCGCTCTTGTCTTCGACAAGAAGAAGCGGGGGTTTTCATATTTTATAACAAGGAGATAGTTTAAAATATGGAATGCAAAAAAGAGCAGAATCTTAAAAATTGTAACTGTACATATCCGGGCTGTGATAAAAAGGGAGTATGTTGTGAGTGTTTGAGCTATCATTTGTCTATGAAGCAGCTGCCCGGCTGTTGCTTCCCCAACGACATCGAGAGAACTTATGACCGCAGCTTCAAGGCCTTTGCCAAAGTCTGGGGACTATAAATCAGGTTCGTCATTCTGAGCACACCTGTCCCAGACAAGTCGAAGGAGAAAAGAATCTCGAAAATAAGCATTAATAAAAGAAGGCCGAGCCAAACGTGCCCGGCCTGTTCTAATAATGCCATTAAAGAAATAACCAGATAAGTCTTTTACAATCCCCCATCGACTACAAACCGATTGGTGGGATTGTCTTTCCGTATTGCTAAGTTGTGTTGCTTGACCTCACCAGATTTAAGACGAATCTCATAAGGAACGAACCAACCTAAACGACTATAGCCTTCGGATTGAAACGGCTCACCCAGCGATATAATCTCAAGGCCGCCAAGGTAGGCCTTCAAGCGGTCGTCAATACCTGAGGCTGTCCAGAACTTCAAAACTTCTTCCCAGTTTTCTTCTGCACAAGCTTGGAAGAATGTCTCGGTTGCCTCTTTCGGTGTCATCTTTTCATATCGCTCGTTATCCGGCAGTATCTCCGGCTTTCTGTGCCAAATCATATCTTCCGGAAAATCCAGCGCAAAGTTGCTATCGTCAATCTCCATATTGTATTCGATGTCTGTCACTTCAAAAATCAGAACATCTTCGTCCGTCGTATGAACATACACCTGAAGGCCTTCCAGTAATTTTGTCTTCGCATCAAACTGGTATACTTTCACATGGTTGGAATCCTGGATAAACTTGTTTCGAAGATAGTCATCCTCAGAAAGGTATGTCATTGCCTCGACCTCAAGCATAAGTTTATCTCTTCCTTCAACTTCTTCGTGCCAGAGATAGATTTCACGGTCGGGATTATTCTTTGCATTTTGTAACTCATTGTCCAATAGGTCATGCACGTTCAATAGACGGCCCGACCAGGAGTCGAAACAGCCCAAGGGCAGAGGTCTTTCCTCTAAAACGCCGTAATTCGGCCGTATGAACATAATTGTTTTTTGGCCGTCCATAAGAAGAACACGGCCGGGTTTTTCCACACGCCACTGCACCTGCCTGTCTGCGTTAATGCGCTTCCACATCTCGATCTCAACAAAGTCATAGTTTAATCCAATGTTAGAGAAGTTGTCTCTTGGAAGTGTACGCATTCGGGCCTTCATGTGGACCGACCATAAATCGGATACAGCGTTAATCGCATCTTGCAGGATTTGAGTTGCTGATGCTGTTGGAATTGACTTATCCCAAAAATTTATTGAAAGCACCACAGCTATTATTATCACCGCCGCCGCGACGGCTAATTTTGTAAATCTGCTTTTCATAATATAATCTCCTAAAACGATGTGTCCCGGTTGTGTCGAAGTCTTGCTAAAGTCGTTCGAGACATCCTCAGCGATTTTATGTACATCAGCCGGCACATCGTTATTACCGATATTTTTTAGGATTTCTTCGATTTTCTCGCTTTTCATAATTTTGTTCCTGTTATGTTAAAGCCGTTAATCTGCTTTTTAAGGTCGCCAGAGCCTTGGATACATGCGACCTTGCAGAAGCTTCGGTACAGGATATTTTTCCTGCGATAGCCTGATAATCCTGTTGTTCGAGATATCGCATTACGATGGCCTTGGCCTGCTTGGTTGGGAGCCGGCAGATTTCACGCCTGACCAATATAGCTATTTCATCTCTGTCGAGCTTATCTTCAGGGCTTTTCTCAAAACCGGACTGGTTTGAGCTTAACTGTCCGTCCCTGCCGATCCTGTTTCGCCAGGCTGTCGAGTTTGCCGATAAGGCGATTCTATAGATGTAAACGTGTGCTTTTTTACTGTTTAGCTTGCCGAGGTGCTGCCATATTCCCAATAGAGCGTATTGCATCGCCTCGGTAAAGAGTTCTCGGTCGCCTGTCAGCTTCCATAAAATTGATGTCAGCAGTCCAATGTATTTGGCTCTAACCTTCTCAAAAATCTCAGCTCGCGTAGAGGACATTCGCTACGTTCCAAGGCACCTTCAAAAGATTGGTAAGCATAAACATGTTCAGCTTCCACATAATATTAACCGGCGAGCACACATTTTGTGTAAAAATTTTACATCATGTGCTCTTTTTGTTATTTTAATTATCGACATATCTATTTTGTTTTGTTTGTTTTTTGCTTTATAAATGTAGATGTGCTATAATTAACATTGACAAGTATACACATAGATATTGATTATGTAGAGAACGTATTATCAATTATTCGGATCAATTATCTGAGACATTATGATAAAGATTTCACCAAGGCAAATTAAGGGAAGATGGACTTCTGGTTACGCTTTGGACCTTCATACACTAAGCAGTGTATTTATCGGTTACAATGAATATGGTCACGAGCAGTTTGACAACGAATATAGCGATATGGGAGAATTGTTAAATCGATTAAAGTACAAATCAGATAAGTCGGTAATTTCAATCATTGTTGACATTTCTGTGGAATTTTTAAAAAGTAAGAATTGGTCATTGGATTTGATTATCCCTGTACCTCCCTCACGTGAAGCGCGTACATTCCAACCTGTAATATCCATAGCAAAAGGCATTTCTAAGTTTACAGGTATAAAACTATGTACAGACTGTGTGGTTAAAGTTAAACGAACTCAGGAACTCAAGAACATATATGAGTATAACAAGCGAATTGAGATTCTCAAAGATGCTTACACCTTCGTTAAACGTGAAGTTGAAGGACGAAACATCCTTTTGTTTGACGACCTTTATCGTTCTGGAGCGACTCTTAACACCATAACAAGGGAATTAAAGGAAAAGGGAAAAGTAAAAGAAGTATATGCTCTTACACTTACAATGACCCGGAGAAAAAGATGATCAAGGTATTTTTCGGTGGTTCCCGCAAAATGGGATGCTTAAGCCAGGCGGTAATAGAACGCACTGACAATATTATTGCCAATGGTTATCTTATACTAATTGGCGATGCGAATGGTGCTGATAAGGCGATGCAAAAATATCTCGCTGAGAAAAACTATAGAAATGTTTTGGTATTTTGCATGGATAATATGTGCCGAAACAACATAGGAAATTGGGAAACGCGGAACGTCCATTCGAGCAGTCGCAAGAAAGATTTTAATTATTATAGCACTAAAGATGTTCTTATGTGTGAGGAAGCTGATTACGGATTCATGCTGTGGGATGGGAAAAGCAAGGGCACGTTGAACAGCATCCTTAATTTGTGCGAACGCAGCAAAAAAGTCCTTGTTTATTTCTCTCCTACTAAGAGCTTCTATTCAGTTGAGAATAAGCCTGACATATCGAAATTGCTTGAACATTGCGATCCCGACTTATTGAGAAAGATTGATCAAGTCTTAGAAATTAATACACGTATTTATTCAAAGCAAGAGCAATTACATTTTGCCTAATAAGAACACGGGGTCAAAATTTTTAACCGCCGAAATCGAACTTTTTGCCGGTTAGGCGCTCGTATGCCTCGATGTATTTCTGGCTGGTCTTTGACACTATTGTCTCGGGTAGTTTCACGCCTGAGCCTGATTTGTCGAAGTTTATGCTCTCAAGATAATTGCGTACAAACTGCTTATCAAAGCTCTCCTGGTCTCTGCCGGTCTGGTATTTATCAGCAGGCCAAAACCGCGATGAGTCCGGCGTCAAAACTTCATCAATTAAAATAATCTTGCCCCCGCGGCTTTCTGCGAAAGCAGAAGCGGGGGTAACACCCCACTCAAACTTAGTGTCAGCCAAGATTAAGCCTTTGCTCTCTGCATAGTCGCCGGCCTTTTTGAAAATCTCTATACTTTTGTCACGTACATAGCGAGCCGAGTCTTCACCAATCATGTCGATGCACTTTTGAAAACTGATATTCTCATCGTGCGTTCCTTTCTCAGCCTTGGTGGCTGGTGTAAAGATCGGTTCCGGCAATTTCTCGCATTGCTTCAATCCGCTGGGCAGTTTCACGCCGCACACACTCTGTGTAGCCTGATACTCCTTCCACCCGGAGCCTGCTAAGTACCCTCGCACCACGCATTCTATCGGCAGAACATTAACCTTTTTAACCAACATAGTTCGTCCAGCCAACTGCTTAGAAAAATTACAAAACGGCTCAGGAAAGTCTTTTATATCATCGCTAACCAGATGATGCTCAACATCACTGCTTAGAAAATCGAACCAGAACAGCGATATCTGCGTCAGAATAATCCCCTTATAAGGTATGCCGTTAGCCATTACCACGTCAAATGCGCTTATTCTGTCGGTCGCCACTATAAGCAGCTTATCACCCAAACCATATATGTCACGAACCTTGCCTTGACCAGACTTGGCTTCTGTTATGTTAGTCTGTAACACCGTCTCCATGATAATCCCTTTCTTTTTTTGTTTCTTCGCATCTGGAATCGACATATCCTAATATTTTTTCTTTGACCTTCTGTATATCTTCTGTTTGCGGCAAGAAGCCAAGAAGCATCTCAAGAAACTTTCGCTGTTTTATCCTTTTCAGAGTCGGCGGGAAATTCACATCATAGACCCAACCGAGCTGCAAAAGTTTCATATCGTTCAACGTCCGCACATGATTATAATCTATCTGTCTGCCATGTAGGATTGCCTCCACCAGGTCGTGTGAATACCCCGGCTCATCCGGAACTCCCAGCTCCAGGAAAACCTTTTTTTGCTTGTTCTTATAGTGCTTAAAATATTCCGTGGCCACATAAAATACGTCCAGCTTGTCGGCATCGCGTATCATTTTTGAAAGCAGCAGACACTGGCCGTTCAAATCGCCCGGTAGCTCTTTCAGTCCGTGGTATTCGATGGCTTTTTCTATCAATTCTCTTTCTTCCTTGTCCACATCCTCCAGCACCTTTTCTTCTTTAAGAACTTCCAAACCCAGTAAAGAGTGACTCACGGTTTTCACATCGTTGTACATTCTGTATTTGATAAACTGTTTGAACCGCCCGATGTCATGAAAAAGTGCTATTACCTCGGCGATTCGTTTTTGGTTTTCGGACAGCCCAAGCTCGTTAACTAAAAATTTCATCTCTCGGCAAACTCGCCGAGTGTGCTCTTGTTTCAATTTCAAGTGAGAATTGACAAAATCGTCATCGCCGTAGAAACCGTTTACATAATTATCGAACCAGGCTCTGAATTTCTCTAACTGCTCTTGCTCCATGAGGGCAAAGATTCCAAACAAAAAACAAAATGGCTCGTTACTAATTTATAGTAAACAATCGGCCCTTACCACCAACTTTTAAGAAAAATTCATCTAACGCCTTCAAAAATGGTGCGATTAGTGTATAATTCCACGTTTACTCGTTATTAACCATTATATTATCTCTATTCCGTTAAAGGTAAAAAAGAAAGGATGAACGATATGCCTACTGTCAAAGACATTGTTGTCCGAAAGCCTACCGAAGACGAAATTAAGGTTTTCCAAAATTGGCCCATCTGGAAATGTGAGCCCAGCACTTTTGACTGGGCATACACGGAAAAAGAGACCTGCTTTTTAATAGAGGGCAAAGTAACGGTAACAGACGGCAAAGACTCGGTAAGCTTTGGCCCCGGCGACCTCGTGGTTTTCCCTGAAGACCTCGAGTGCACATGGAAAGTTCAAGAGGCCGTGACAAAGCACTACAACTTCGGCTAAAAATTTTCGTTGTGTAAATCCTGTATCTGCCTGTGTAGTCTAAATCTTTCCAATCAAATTTTTGATGTTCGAATTCTGTAACCTGAAAGAGTAGATTCAATGACGAAGTATAACCTAAAATGTGCGCACCCATTGAAACAAAAAACCACGTACTACCAGCCGACGAGACTTTAACCAAACCCCAAAATCTTATTTACATGCTTTAAACCCGTCTTCTACGGCTGGTTTCCTGTGGGCAGGAAAAAAATTTCTGCGAATACTCTCAATCATCTGTCACCAAGCCGAGAGCTCTTCGCTCACTTTTTTTGCGAGTCAAGAGCAGGTGTATCCGACCTATTTGTCAAATCTTGGCACAAATGAGAGCGTAAAGCGTATGTGGCATAAACATTAGAGATTAACAACTTGATGCTGTTTGACCGATATATAAAGATGTGCTATAGTATGAGCAGGTGAGTATATTATAGGATTTGCATATATACAAAGCAAATGCGTAACTGTAGGAGACGGATGTGACAGAAAACAATGATAATAAAGCTGCCAAGTCCACGCAAAAGCCTACGCCTTCTGTTTTGTCCATCAATGTCTGTGATAGTATTATCAGAGATGAAACTACAAAAAAGGTATCATTGGTCGGGCTTTTTAATACTATTAGAGTAAATAATTTTCCTTATAGTCATCCTTCGCTGCATGTTTACATTGCTTTGACTAATGGACACGGTAAATATCAAACAGACATTCGTTTTCTAAGCTTATCTGATAACAAACCAATCGTTGGAATGAAGGGACATCTGGAGTTCCAGAATCCTCTTCAGGTAGTAGAGCTGAATGTCTGCTGGCAAAAGCTGCTGTTTAAAAAACCAGGGGAGTTTGTTGTGCAAGTTCTGTGCGACGGTGCTCCTATAGGAGAACGAAAATTCATAGTCATAGGGCCAGAGCATAAGATACCTCCGACATCCGGGACTGAGGTGAGGTAAATATAGTAGCGGTAGAACAAGTAGCGGACATTCTTCTTTTCCAGGCTTTCCATTTTGTGCACCATGCTATATATCAGACTCGCCAAGTCCGCTTCGGAAAGAATCCCCCCTAACGTCATATCATCATCAATTACTTTACCGGTAATTTGAATTTCGGTGGGAAATTATAATATCTGCTAAAAAAAGAATAACAAAGGATAATGTTTATTCAGTCAGTGATAGTGTTGCAGACATAAATAAATGCAGGAGGTATGTTCTGGGGTACAAACTTCAGCTTCACGTCTGAAAAGTAGCGTTTAATTTCTTTACTCAATAAGGGCGTATATTGCAGTTGGATATATCTTTTTGATTTACTGGTTATATCAAGGATATTTTGTTTTTTCGACTTCGTAAACAATGTCAGAGGCAAACCGGAAACAATACAATCCAAGTCATCAATGTACAGTTCGCAATTTCTGGCATCATCATTAATTACTTTCAATCTGGAGTCGTTTATTTTTTCTAAACATTTACAAAATCGAGGATTGATTTCAAAGCATGTTAATCGGCCATTTATAGGGAGGTGTTTTAAGATTTCTTCAGTTACAGTTCCTGTTCCTGCGCCAAATTCGACAACTTCGGTGCTGCCTTTGATTTGCTCAGCCATCCTCTTAGCCAGGACCCTCGAGCTTTGAGTCATGGTTCCCACTTGTATAGGATACTTTAGGAATTCGTAGATAAAACGCAGATACTTCATTTTATTGGTTCCCTATTCTCACACAGGATAACTCGAATAACATAATAAGCCTAAATATAGGTTGTCAAGAAAGTTCTATAAACTTGTAGGATTTCGCTGAGGATCTCGTAGCCCAGGTGTGCAGCCCCTGCAAAGTGGACTAATGAGGATTGCCAAATAACGCAAGCCAGATAATGCTTTATTGATTTCTGTTTATATATAAACTAACTTACTCGATGCCGTGCTGGCGATGATTAACATGAAAAAGCCGTCCCCAGGGCGGTAACCTTCCGCTATTGTGTCTAAATATTCTGCCATATTTTGGCTCTATGCCGTTTTCTTTGTATATTTTGTTTAGCAAGATGCCATCTTGGTTATTGGTAACTGGTTATTGGTGATTGAGTCGATACCATTTAACCATTCACCAGTTACCGGTTACAAATATAGATTAGGCATCTGATAAAGGGGGAAATCATGAAGGTTATTAATATTTCTGATGAGCTTTATGAAAGGCTAAAGAGCTGCGTGGTGGACCCTTTCGATGATACACCGGAATCAGTTATCAGCCGTTTGATAGATATAACAGATAAGGCAAAAAGCAATTGGTCTCCATTGGACGCTCATGTACAAGAAACTAAGCCACAAGAGGAGTCTCAGCAGGGACAACAAACACAACCAGAGCACTGGAGGAAACAAACTGAGCCGGTCCTATAAGACAGGATTGATAAAAATCCCTCAATAAATCGAAGATTCGCTGAGGTGAATTGCGGGACTAAATAATGTGTAAATGTTTAGCCCCCCAGTCCGTCCTGAGCCGGGTCGAAGGATTTACTGGGGGGTTATTTTGCTTGCCGCTTTCTTATCTTTCTTCCTTCCGAGGATTTGCTCAGCTTGCTCAAGTGTCTCAGGCGGCCATTTTCCTGTGGATTGCAGTTGCTTTAGGTGCTCTAATTGCTTTATATTCACGATGGTTTTGCATCTTGGGAATCTGCTGCATCCTAAGAACGGCCCTTTTTTGCTTTGCCTGATGACCAAGCGACCGTTTTTGCATTTGTGACAGATAATATCGGTCGGCTCAGGCGGTGCTTTTGCCGGCAGGACGTTGCCCTGTTTATCCAGTTTGAGAGTTGTCTTGCAGTCTGGATAGCCGGTACAGCCTAAAAATGGGCCGAATCGGCCACTTTTATGCACCATTGGCTTGCCGCAAACAGGACATTTATGTTCGCTCTGCTGTGCTTCTATCATCTTACCTTCTTTATCGCAGGGACTGGCGAATTTGCAGTCCGGATAGGCAGAGCAGCTTAAAAACCTGCCGTTCCTGCCGAATCTATAATGCAACTGCTTACCACACTGCGGGCATTTATATTCGCTGGGGACTACCTCAGCTTTGGCATGTTTCATTTGCTTGGCCGCTATCTCCAGGCTTTGTTTGAATGGACCATAGAAATCGTTTAAAACACCGAGCCAGTCGAGGTGCTGTTCTTCAATCTTGTCAAGCTGCTCTTCCATATAACGGGTAAAGCTGGCGTCCATTATCTTCGGGAAGTATTCATTGAGTTTGTCGGTAACGACCTCGCCTAAATCCGTCGCAAAGAATTTTTTATCTTTCTGCTCGACATAGCGTCGTTCCTGTATGGTGCTTATAATGGGAGCGTAAGTGCTGGGTCTGCCTATACCTTCGTTCTCCAGAGCTTTAACGAGCGAGGCCTCGGTATATCGAGCCGGCGCCTTTGTAAAATGCTGCTCAGCCTTGATGTCAACGGTCGCTAATTTTTGACCAACCTGCATCTTGGGCAATAATTGCTCGGTTGAGGTAATCGGCCAGACCTTCGTATAACCGTCAAAGACCAACACTCGTCCGGTAGTTCTATAACAGCACCGACCGATCGAAACATTAGCTTCGATATTCAAATTTGTTACATCCCACTTAGCCGGTGACATCTGGCAGGCTACAAAGCGTCGCCAGACGAGATTGTAGAGTTTGAACTGCTCGTCTGAAAGAAACTGCCTTATATCGGCGGGCGTAAGGTCGACGTCGGTCGGGCGAATGGCTTCATGTGCCTGCTGAGCGGTCCCCTTAGGGGTATATATCTTCATCTGCTGTGGCAAATAGTCCTCACCCAGGTGCGTACGGATATAATTGCGCAGCTCTGTTACAGCCTCGTTTGACAGATGAGTGCTGTCTGTTCTCATATAGGTAATAAGTCCAAGTGAGCCCATCGAGCCTAAGTCAATGCCCTCGTACAATTGCTGAGCCACGAACATGGTTCTCTTCGTAGCAAAGCCTAAGCGGTTTGCGGCGGCCTGCTGTAGAGTAGATGTTATAAAAGGAGCAGAGGGCTGAGAAATGGATTGCTTAGTCTGCAGATCGGTCAGCTTAAACTCCGCCTGTTTTAGAGGTTCGTATATTCGCTCGGCTTGCTCTTTGTTAGATGCCTGAAATTTCTCATCGCCTATCCTGGTAAGCTCCGCCTTAAAGGCGTTATGCTCCAGCAGCCATTTGCTTTGCTCAGCGGCGGTTGGACCTTTGCCGTTTTGAGTTTCTGTACCGATGAAGTCACACCATTGCCGGCTGTAGTCTTTGTCCGAATCGGTGGTGAATACGGTTGGTATTAGCCAGTATTCTTTTGGTTTGAAATTGTGAATTTCCCTCTCTCTTTCTGCGATTATTTTGACAGCGACTGATTGAACTCGGCCGGCAGACAGCCCTCGTGCGATCTTTTTCCACAACAGAGGACTTATTTCATAACCGACAATTCTATCCAGGATTCGCCGAGCCTGCTGTGCCATGACCTTGTCCATATTGATTTTGCCCGGCTCAGCGAAAGCACGTTTTATAGCTGATTTGGTTATAGCGTTGAATACCACGCGGTATGTCTTTTCCTCCGGCACTTTGAGGATTTGTGCTAAGTGCCAGGCTATTGCCTCGCCTTCGCGGTCAAGGTCGGTGGCCAGATAGAGTTCGTCACAATTTTTTGCTGCTGTTTTTAAGGATGTTACGACGCTTCTCTTGCCGGACATTACTTGATAGGTCGGCTCAAAGTTGTTATCGATGTCAACGCCAAAATTTTTTGAAGGCAGATCCCGGACGTGTCCCATGGACGATTTTACTTCAAAATCTGAGCCGAGATATTTGTTTATCGTCTTGGCCTTGGCAGGCGACTCAACAATGACCAGATGCGCAGCATGGCTTGCGCCAGATTTATGTGAATTCGATTTCGCCATTTTTACCACAGAGCAAAAGAACCCCCAAATAAACCCGTCCCCTCGGCCTTGCTCGGGACATGCCTGAGCCGGGTCGAAGGATTTAGGGGCTAAACATTTAGTTGGTTGCCAGTTTATTTACTAATCGGCAATTTCCATTAAAGAATTTAGAATTGGACAAATATAGGGGGCTTGCAGAAATGTCAAGAAACAATTTGCAAATTTTGGGTAAGGTTTGGCAAAACAACTATATTTAGCCCTGCAATCCTTCGACTATGCTCCCCTCGGCCCTGCTGCCTTCGGCTGCGCTCAGGGCAGGCGGGACAGGCAGGACAGGTTTATTGCGGGGTTTTTGCGGGATTCAAACCATTATTCCGGAACGAGAGCCAGTGTCCAGGGTTGTGTGAAAACAGTGCCATAAGCATTGCTGATTTCAGCTCTTATATATTTATAACCCGACTCGGACGGATATTCTGTTAGGTTTAAGGTGCTGCCTTCTGCGATTCTTTGTCCATTGGCTATCCAGCTTACCCGGCCATCGGTATATATAGTGATTGAATGGTTACTGACTGTTATCTCTGCGATGACTGGGTATTTATCTTTGTTTTGTTTTCCTGCGCCACAATCGTGAACGGCGAAGAAACAGCCTTTTTCCAGTGAGTTTCTGTAATCAGCCATACTAAAAGCAGGAAGCATCACCATAATTTTCCCGCTATCTATATAAGGTTCGTCGCTATTCCTCCACGGGCCCCACCAATCGTTGACTGCAAAGGCCCATATCTTCGTATCTTTCTGGGTGAGCAGGTGGTCCCAAACGGCCTGGAAATGCTCGTTATAATTAAGCTGAGACTGTCCAAGAAGCCATAATCGGTAGTAGTGGGCGTTTACAATCTCAATCCCCTCGTAGTTCTGCAGTTGCATATAGTAATCCGTGTTTTCTGTGGGATGCGCGACAATCGCCATCGCCCCATATTGATTAATAAGGTCTATGCACTGCTGGCTCGTTTCATAATGCCATTGCTGTCTGCTTCCACAGTAATCTGGTTCCCACAGCTCTATATAAGTAGTCAAAAAAGGAGAGGTGATATGGTGACAGCCTATCTCTTCCATAGAGGGGACGAAAAGTTTTATATTATTTAAAGTGTCAAGAACCTCCTGGTCGCTGTTAAAACCCGAAAGATACTCATGAACCGGCCAGAGTCTGTAATCGCAGTAGGCTGTTCCGCCGGATTTTTTCCCTGCGTAATCCAAAGGAACAATTATATTATAGCCTGCCTGGTCGTATGCCCTTATTCTATCCAAAGACAATCGGCCCATATGGTCGTGATGCTGAGCCAATGCTCTGTGCCACCAGTACCATTCCACACCATAGTAAGGGTCATAAGCTATAGCATAGACCTTATTTTTTTGCCAGTATTTCGCCCAAAAAGCAAAGTCCATGAAGTCAGTATTATGGCTATGGTCAAAATCGGAACTGGAATAAGACCCGTCTTCTGGTTGTTTATGGTTCAGCCATTTACCGGCGAAGGTCCTAAGCTCGGGCCATTTGATGGAATTAGGCTTATTCGGCTGAGCACCAGCTACAATAACCAAGCCGAGCACTAGCACGAGAGCCGGTAAAAATAGGCGCAAAATGCCGACAGAATTTTTGTTCATCACCTGTCCTTCCAATGGAGATTACAGCAGTTCGCTCGTTACCCCCACTTTAATAATGATATTTAACCCCTCATTTATTAAATATTATACAGAAAATATGTCACGGTGTCAAGACTAATGTTATAAAGTCTGGTATTGAACGCAGATATCGGACGTTACAGACGGTTAGCCCTGCCATCCTTCGACGAGGCTCAGTCCTAGGGACTCCTTACGGAGGACAAGTTTATGGCAGGGTTATCGACGATTAGCCCTGCCATTTAATGGCGGGGTTTTAGAAGCTGCTCAAGCAGAGGTTTTAGCTTTCGGATGGCGTTTCCGCGATGTGAGATGGCGTTTTTTTCTTCAGCGGTTAACTGGCCGACGGTTTTGTTCAGATGCGGCACAAAAAAAATTGGGTCATAGCCGAAGCCGTTTTTGCCGATTTCTTTCTCGGTTATAAGACCTTCGAGTGTCCCTTGGGTTTCGGCCAAAATTTTATCGGGGCTTGCTAAGCATAAATGACAAACAAATCTTGCTATTCTTTTTTCTTCGGGGACGCCTTGCATAAGTTTAAGAACCTTAGCCATATTTTTGTGATCTAACAGTGTTCTGTCTTTATCCTTTGCACCTGAGAAACGCGCCGATTTTACACCCGGCTCACCACCGAGCGCATCTACTATTAAGCCGGAGTCATCCGCTAATGTCCATAGGCCTGTAGTTTTAGCGTAGCCGATCGCTTTTTTGCGGGCGTTTTCAGCAAAGGTAGCGCCGTCCTCTTTAATTTCGCCGATATTGGTGAAGCTGGAAAGCCCCACCCACTCGACATCAGCGTCGTGCCCGTCTCGAGCCGGTTCGAGAGACATTGCTTTTATCTCAGCGATTTTGCCCGGATTGGTAGTGGCAACTAATATCCTATGTTGAATTCTCAATTGTCTTTCCTTCTTGAAGATCTTTGAGTCTTTTAATTTCTTTCCTGATTTCTTCAATAACCTCAGGATTATAAATGACCTTCTTCTTATCCTTAGCAATAGAGATAATATAGAATACCTTTCCTCCAAATTTTTCTGTAAACTTCTGATGTGTTTTCTTTTGAAATTCGAGTTCGTTGATTATTTGAGTAATATAAGCATACCCAACAGGTTTAATCTGAAGACCGATGTATTTATCTTTTACTTTGATAAAAAAATCTACATTGTACTTCCTGTCCCACTCATCTGGGGCTGGTTCGATTTTGACACTAAGCTCATCCTGTAATTGTCCATAAACAGTTTGTATTTCTGAGTGATATCCATCATAGGTTCGATTGATTACCAAGCCGATGACAAAGTTAATGCAATCTTCTTCAGTTACACTTTCAATTTCAGCTTGGCATACCTCTGTTATCTTAACATACAGTTTTCTACCAAGCTGTTCCAATTGTTCCTTTGGGTACACATTTTTATAGTAGTATTCTTCCCAATCCTTCAAAGATTTCGGTGTGCATTTTCTTATTTCTTCTGAGACCTTCCCAACATTCCTAGGTCTGTTGAACTGCCACCGCATATTCGCTTGATTTATAATCCATTCTTTCGGCATTATTTTCTCACCTGAGTTTCGATTTTCGTTAGAATCTCTTAAATACCCTTAAAACTTCTTTCGCTTCATACAAACTACCCAATACCGGCACCTTGCCTTGTGGCAGTGGAAGATTTAGAAGGTCAAACTTTAGCTGAAACTTAAGACAGTCTCTGATAGACAAGCCCCAAGTCATAGTTGCTTCACAGTTTATACAATCCTGATTACATTTTTCTACAATTGCATAAAGTTCATCTGCACATTCATAACAAACCGTTTCATAAGGTTCTAGTGGAGTGAGTTTACCATCTTCTGGGGATGGTATTTCCTCGGCAAGAGCAATCCATCCTTCTCCCATTTCTAAATCAAACTCCCTTCCACACCTTTCACAAATCCATCTTGATTCATTCATTTTTAAATTCCTTTCGATATCCTAAAAACTTAGATTTATGTATATAATCAAAAGTAATATCCACATCTGCCAAATTTCTTTTTATCAGATGTGCGTTTAGAAAAGTTTTATTCTGTAGATATAAATAGCAAAGCAAGCAGTTGTCTTTGTCGTATTTAACGGTGTCAAACCTAATAAAAACTTTCTGTCCGCGAGTCTTGTCCCTCAAAAACTCAACAGCACGATCGATAATTTCAGGTTTCTCTTTAACTCCGAGTAATCTGATTTTAAGATTGTCTCCGATAATCAATCTTTCAGGTGAAATAACCTCTTTTATACAGTAATATTTTTCTTTATTGTTGCTGTTATTGTTTATTCGAGAGCCGAATTGAAGTTTTCGCGGATCAATTTTTTTATTAAATTTAATGGGGTCTTTAAAAATAAAGGGCAGTTTCCTTATTTCCTCCTTCCAGTTAATTTCATCTTCCCTGTTCTGCGCGAGTTCAAAATTAAACTTATCGAAGAATCCTTTGTCTTTCAAGCCGAGTTTCCCTTTTATGATGGATATATAATGAGGATTTATCTCGTATCCTATCGAATTTCTTTCGAGATTCTTTGCAGCCAAAGAAGTTGTGCCACTGCCAAGAAATGGGTCAAGAACCGTATCATTTACAAAGCTGAACATCTTAATAAGACGTCGTGGCACTTCTTCGGGGAAAACTGCCAAATGTTTGTCTTGTCTTTCTCCGGGGATGTTCCAATGGCCGGCAAAAAGCTGGTTCCATTCTTTAATTGTCATTTTTGATTTTTCTTTAATCTCTTTGCTTACTCTGGGAGGATTGCCGTGTTTTTTGAAGATCAGAATAAATTCGTAGTCAATCTTAAGGATTCCATTCCGCGGATACGGAAATGACCCCATTATAGTTGCTCCACCGGTCGTGTTACAGGTCGTAACCTTCTGCCATATAATCGCCCCCATATAGTCAAATCCGACGGTCTCGCAGAACCTTATAATCTCAGTTCTAATGGGAATGACTTTGTATCGTCCGTAATAAACAGACCTGGCAAACTGGTCACCGATATTAACACATAACCGACAGCCTTTATTCAATACACGATGGCACTCATTCCAGACCAGGTTTAGATTATTGATGTAATCCTCGTAGCTGTCATCAAATCCTATTTGACCGCCATTTCCATAATCTTTGAGCTGCCAGTATGGAGGTGATGTGATAATCAAATGAACGGATTCATCAGACACTTCCGTCATCCGTCTCGAATCGCCAATGATTATTTTATGATTTGTCATTGTTCGGTTATCTCAATTTTAAAGGTGAATTTGAGGCACTTTTAACTCTATGTTTATTAAATACTGCTATTTTTCTTACGTAAGTTATACATTCCTGAAAACCTGTGTCAAGAATCCACGGCAATTAAGCCAGCAAAAACCAGGTTCTATGATTTTTAATAAATTCTTGACAGGTAGATAGACCATAAATAAAGTAGTGTTCCGATTTATTAAGAAACAATTAGAATGTTAAAAGCCTAATTTACGGTATTGGAAGAAATAAGGAGATTTGCAAATGGCAACAAAGGTAGCGATTAACGGGTTCGGCAGAATAGGTAGAGCGGTAGCCAGGTTGATTATGCAAAGAAAAGGCGACCTTGAATTGGTGGCTGTCAACGACCTCTCAAATGCCAAGAGTCTTGCGCATCTTTTCAAATACGATACGGTGATGGGAAAATGGGACGGGACTGTTGAGGTAAAGGACGGCAAGTTAATTATAAACGGCAGGCAGATAGATGTATTAGCAATCAAGAATCCGGCTGAGCTGCCCTGGAAGGATATGGGTGTCAAGGTTGTTCTGGAATCGACGGGCATATTTCGCACCGCTGAATCATCCAAAGGCGGCTATGCAGACCATCTCAAAGCTGGCGCCAGCAAAGTTGTCCTTAGTGTCCCGGCAAAGGATGACATCGAAGCGACTATCGTTTTAGGCGTTAATGGTGAAAAGTTGACCAAAGACGTCAAGTGTGTCTCGAATGCAAGCTGCACGACTAACTGTCTTGCGCCTGTGGCTAAGGTTCTCAACGACTCATTCGGCATCGAGCAGGGACTTATGACGACCATTCACGCCTATACCAACGACCAAAAAGTTACAGATATGATACACACGGACCTTCGCCGAGCGCGTGCGGCGGCGGCGAATATTATTCCTACTACCACCGGCGCGGCAAAAGCTATCGGCAAGGTTATCCCTGAGCTGGACGGCAAATTGGATGGCTTTGCTATTCGTGTGCCGGTGCCGGTCGGTAGCGTTGTTGATTTAGTAGTTAATGTAAAAAAAGATGTTACGGTAGATAATGTCAATGCAGCGATGAAAAAGGCCGCAGATGGGTCGATGAAAGGCATCCTGGTTTATTGCGATGAGCCGATCGTCAGCAGTGACATCATCAACAACCCTGCTTCAAGCATCTTCGATTCTCTTTGCACACTCGTTATTGGTAGGACCGTTAAAGTCGTTAGTTGGTATGACAATGAATGGGGTTATTCAAATCGAACCGTGGATATTATGGAAAAAATGGCAAAGATTTAAGAAACTAAAGCGCAGACAGCGCACAAGAGAAATAGAATAAGAGATAAAAAATATGGATTTTTACTTGCGGAGGAATGAAATGAATGGATTTGTTGGGGTAATTACAAAAATGGCTAAAAAGACAGTTGCCGATATCGATGTACAGGGCAAAAAGGTCTTGATGCGGTGTGACTTTAATGTGCCGTTAGATGAGGATTGCAATATAACCAGTGATGACCGGATCGTCAAAGCTCTGCCAACTATAAAAAGCATCCTACAGCGTGGCGGCGCGTTGATTCTTATGAGTCATCTTGGCCGACCTAAAGGCCAGAGAGAGGAAAAGTTTTCTCTGACGCCGGTAGCTAAGAGATTATCGCAGCTCCTGGATCAGGATGTTGTTTTTGCTGATGATTGTATCGGTGCTGACGTAAAAGCCAAAGTGCAGGCTCTGGCCAGCGGCGATTGTATGCTGCTTGAGAATCTGCGCTTCCATAAGGAAGAAACCATAAAGGACAAAGCAGCCAAAGAGGATGCGCAGTTGCGACAGGCCAAGGATGACTTTGCAAAGCAGCTTGCCGATTTGGCTGACATTTACGTCGATGACGCCTTCGGCACCGCCCACAGGGACAATGCCTCGATGTTTACAGTGCCAATGATGATGAAGGGAAAGCCTCGAGTTATTGGGTTTTTAGTGGAAAAGGAACTGAAGTTTATCGGCGAGACGATTGGCAATCCCGAAAGCCCGTTCGTAGCTATATTGGGTGGAGCGAAGGTCTCCGATAAGTTAGGCGTGATTGAAAATCTACTCGAAAAAGTTGACTGCATACTAATCGGTGGAGCAATGGCCTACACCTTTTTCAAGGCTGATGGGCGGGCAGTCGGCAAGAGCTTGTGCGAAGATGGTTTCCTGGATAAAGCAACCGACTTACAAAAACAAGCCAAGGACTTAGGCCGTGAAATGATCTTGCCGGTGGATACGGTAGTCGCTCGTGAATTCAAAGCTGATGCTGAGAATAAAGTGGTGGAAGATGACATTGAGAACGACTGGCAGGGTATGGACATCGGTCCGGCTACAAGGAAGCTTTTTACAGAAAAACTCTCTGGAACAAAAACAATCGTTTGGAACGGCCCCATGGGTGTGTTTGAAATGCCACCTTTCGATGAAGGAACAAAGGCTGTTGCTCTAGCTGTGGCGAAAGCCACGGATAATGGAGCACGAAGCGTAATTGGAGGAGGCGACAGCGCCAGTGCCGTTGAAAAACTTGGGCTGCAAGATAAAATAACCCATATTTCTACCGGTGGAGGGGCATCGCTTGAGTTATTAGAGGGCAAAAAATTCAAATCTATCGATATCCTCGATGACAAATAACATTGCTCGTTTGTTGTTAATTGAAAATAACATTTAATGTTTGGCCGGCGGTTTTACGTCTCGACTAAGCTTGACGAAGTCCGTCGGTTATTGCAATGGGGTAGATATATCGCAAATGGTAAATGCTGAAAGGCAAAGGCGGTTGCCCAAAGCCGGATCAATTGAGATAGCGCCATCGATATTGAGCGCTGATTTTGCAAGATTAGCCGACGAGATAGCTGCGATTGAATTGGCTGACGTCAAAATTGTGCATCTGGATGTTATGGATGGTCACTTTGTGCCGAATATTACGATTGGTCCGCCGGTGATTGCTAAGATACGCAAGTATAGTAATTTGGTTTTTGATAGCCACTTGATGATAAGCGAGCCGGCAAAATATGCCGAGCACTTTGTTGAGGCCGGCGCCGATCACGTGACGTTTCACGTCGAAACAGCCAATGAGCCGCGAAGAATCATTGATAGATTGCACGAGCTTGGGGCAACGGCCGGGATATGCCTGAATCCGGATACGCCGGTGGATAGTATTAAAGACGTTGCGCCACTTTGTGATATGGTATTAGTGATGACGGTGCATCCGGGTTTTGGCGGACAAAAGTTTATATTGGATGCGGCGAAAAAGATTATTCAGGTCAGAGAGATTGTCGGCCCCGATATAAGGATCGAAGTTGACGGCGGAATTGACCCTCAGACCACACCGATAGTGGTTTCATACGGCGCCGATACTCTCGTAGCGGGCAATGCTATATTTTCAAAGCCCGACCGTGTTGGGGCAATAAATGCCATCCGTCAGGCCTATAAAGAAGGACACAACATAAAACGACGAGGGACGAGAAGTTGATATGGCCAAAGATACGAAATCGAAATGGAACGGTTTCTCCTTGAGACCGCGGAAAGAAATGCCCGAAGGCTTGTGGACGCGCTGCCCTGGCTGTGAGCATATACTCTATAGAAAATCCGTCGAGGATAACCTTAATGTCTGTCCGCAATGTAATCATCATTTTCGCATTGGGGCAGTTATCCGAATTAAGTATTTGGCCGACGAAGACTCTTTTCAGCAGCTCCTTAGCGATCTAAAGACCAATGACCCGCTGGGCTTTAAGTTCAGAGGAACTACTTATAAAAAGCGTCTCAAAGCCGACCAGAAAAAGAGCGGTGCGAAGGAAGCTATGCTGATCGGCAAGGCCTTTATTAAAGGAAGAGGTGTTATCCTGGCGGTAATGGAGCCGAATTTTCTGATGGGCTCAATGGGTTTTGTTGTCGGTGAAAAGCTCTGCGTAGCGGTGGACAAGGCACTTGAGCAGTCACTGCCTTTGGTAGTGGTTAGCTGTTCCGGCGGGGCAAGGATGCACGAAGGTGTGGTGTCACTGGGACAGATGGCCAAGACATCTGCTACGCTGGCGAAATTAGATGAGGCTAAAGGGCTTTTCATCTCTGTTTTGACCGATCCCACAACCGGCGGAGTGACAGCGAGCTTTGCGATGTTAGGGGACGTTATAATAGCCGAGCCGGGTGCATTGATCGGCTTTGCAGGACGTCGCACGATTGCTGAAACCATAAAAGTGGAGCTGCCTGAAGATTTTCAAACAGCCGAATTTATGCTAGAGCACGGCTTTGTAGATATGATTGTCCACCGCAAAGACCTACGGAGCGAAATTGCACGCCTTATAGATTACTGCCAAAAATAATCAGACTGGTAATTGGTACCTGGTCCCTAAGGGACTGGTTAAATTGAAAATGAATGACGGTTTCGTTAATCGTCTTACGGTTGCATTACTGGTTTTTATCTTTCGTTGTACGATTGTGCTTCTCGTTACGGTCCGGCCTTCGTAGCCTGCCTTGGCCGAAGTTCATCCTTCGTAGTGCTACGGAGAATGGGTGGCTATGCGCAGGCAGGCCACTTCCATTCTCCGTCCATAAGGGACTGTGAAGGGTGCCACGGCTGTAAAGCCATGGAGCTTCACTTTCTGTCCATAGTTTTCTACAAATCTTTTTAGCGTTAACATACCATATACGTAAAGCGCGTACGCGCTTTACGTATATGGATTTTTCTTTTTCCGTAACCGTTCACGCAGAAAATAAGGCGTTTTTGTGTCATTGCGAGGCCTTTAGGCCGAAGCAATCTCAAAAACGTACGATTTTAGATTGCTTCGCTTCGCTCGCAATGACAAAAATGCGGTTTCCCCGTGAACGCTTACCTTTTTCCTTATTATTAATGAACTTGGCAATGCCTTCCGGCAGGCAAAATAAAAGAACGAACGAGAGGGAAATTACGAAGCACAAATGCTACTCTGTGAAGTGGCTTTGCTACGTAGCACGAGTGCCACAACATTTTCTCTTTTTTGTATTTATCTTTTCCGCTCTTAACAACCAAGTACATTTGAATGAATTCTCAAAAGTTGCTGTTCTATCCGCTAATAAAGATGCTTTTAATCTTTTTATCGGCGATTGATTTACTTTAAATAATGAACTTTTTGCTCAATTTGGGCCTGTTTTGGGTCGATATCAATGAGTACTCCAACATCATATTAAAAAGAAGCTACAAATATGTGATCCGTAGATTGGGGAGATTTCCTTATGATGACA
>Ga0315547_1000974_pt1 | contig 24620 bp, 13 predicted proteins | sample SalMarSW160240MG_2_FD_202542 | JGI IMG/M metagenome (GOLD analysis project Ga0315547, IMG submission 202542) | Salt marsh sediment microbial communities from the Plum Island Ecosystem LTER, Massachusetts, United States - Salt Marsh Sediment SW1601-240 ...
AAGATTGATTTGTTACAGGATTGACCAGCCAAAACTCCTCCAATTACCTGGATACGCCATACCTGCTGTTGAATAATCCGGTGAGGCAGGGCCACCCATTCCAGACTAAAATGAGCTTACCTTCCGGTTCAAAATGAACCTCCCCCAAATAACTAAAAATGACAACCTCCCCTGCCACAGATAGCAAACAAACGGACGTTTTACAGACATGCTGTTAGATTAAAGGCCAATTCCATTCTTATTAGGTCAACATTGTATAAAGACTACAAATATCAAAATACAATTAAGTTGTATTCCTACAATACATCACTAGTCCCTTGGATTTATTGTATGATTGACGTAAATTTATTTGACTAAACCAAACAGCTATTTCCACTATAAGGAATATAAAGGCATTGCTTTAATCCACTTATGTGCAAGAATGTCTCATCTATAAAAATTAAAAGATGAAAAAAACGATAACTATAATTATTTTCTTAATGATTGGAATAAATTCATTTGCTCAGTTTGAATATGAAATAGAAGGGAAGATATTAGGAAAAGAAAAAGGAACATTAATGTTAATTGAATTATTTGCACTAGCCGGAACTGAGATTAAGATACCATTTGAGAATGGAGAATTCCATTATAAAGGGAAAGAAATTGAACCCAGATTTTACAATCTGTGCTATCTTGATACTACTACTTATATGGTTGGACGACCAGCTTCCATAATAGTGGGTCCAGGTAAAACAGAAATTGAAATACAATTTAATGGTAGTGATATAGAAATAAGATTTATCAGCCCAAACGAAATGAATCGTCTTCTTCAAAAACACACTGATTGCAATAAGTTCTTTAGAGATTCCATTTCAAAAATTAGAGATCAAGTCGACCCAACACAATTATATTCTCAGTGGGTAGACAGTATATATAACTTATCAATAGCAAATGCTAATAATATTCTTTCCTTGTATATTCTTTATCACTGGCAAGAGGACTTCTCTGATCTTCAAATTAGTAATGTTATTTTGGGAATTGATTCTACTTTTAAGTCCAGCAAGTATTTTAAAAAAGTAAATTCAAAATTTGTAGGTAAATCATTTAATAATGTTGGAGATATTGCGAGGGATTTCACATTAAAAGATAGAACAGGAACTAACATAAGACTCTCTGAAGTTGTAAAACAGAATAACTATGTATTATTAAAGTTTTGGGGTACTTGGTGTGGACCTTGCATCAAGAGAGCAAAAACATTAATTTCAATATACGAGAAATACAAGAGTAAAGGTTTTGAAATATTTGGCATTGCGTTAGAAACAAAAAGAGATCGTTGGATACAAGTAGTGGATAGTGAAGGTTATAAATGGATAAATGTGATTGAATTGGAATACGATAAAACAAATGAATACCTTATTTCGAAATTCTTTAATATTGAGTCATACCCAGGTAATATACTATTAGATAGAGATATGAAAATAATAGCAAGGAGTGTTTCGAATGAAGAGTTAGAGAAATTATTAAACCATTTGTAATAATACCAGCACATAACAAAATGCTAAACCACATTGAAAACGATGTAAAGCATCTGCCTTATTGAACATACAGTGTATAAATATTATGACGATCCCATTCTTTTTATATTCACTCTGTAGTAAATCAATTATCATTATATAATAAGTATCTTCTAATATGTTTAAACATTTATTGAAGGTAGCATTAAGACAGCTTTTTAAACAAAGGTTCTATGCTTTTATTAACCTTTTCTGTTTAATATTAGGTCTTACTTCCACAATAATTATACTTCTATACTGTATCAGAGAGTTAAGCTTTGACAAACAATACATTAACAGAAAAAATATAAGTTGCATCATTTCGCAAGAAGAGATCTATAAAAATTCAAGATCTTTTATAGATTTGGGCCCTAAACTGAAAAGCAGGTTTCCCGAAATTGAAAGAATGACCAGGGTAAGCCGTTCTGCAGGTGATGTAATTGTATCTGATAATAGAATTGAATCAAGGATTTACTTTGTAGATCCTGATTTCAACGATATGTTCAAGAGGAAAAATGAAACATACGTATCGACTAATTTTGTAGGGAGTCTTTATAATATTTTTATAACCGAAAATTTAGCAGAAAAAATATTCGGAAGTAATACCCCGGATAATAATGATATAATTATAGATATTGAAGGCAATGAATATGCTTTCAAGATATCTTCTGTTATTGAAGATTTTGGAAATAAGTCTTCATTAGACTGTGATATAATATGTAGTTTTGATTTCTATATAGCTAACTTATGTAATGCCCCTCTCAGGAGATTTTTCCCGATTTATACCACCTTTATTGAATTAACAGATGGTACATCCAAAACAGATTTAGAAGTAAAAATCAATGGATCGTTGAATGATTATGACCCATCTCAGATGATCAGGAGATATGAATTGCACCAATTTGATCAATTGTATTTAAATTCTGCAAATATTGCGAATTATACTTTTCCAACTGGCGATAAAAGGATATTTAATGTGCTAATTATTGTAGCAATTCTAATATTCCTTTCATTTAACTTTAACTATAATATTTTACTGGCATCCGGTTCCATTACAAAATATAACGAGCTTAATATAAGATCCTTTTGTGGCGCTTCTGAATCCCAAATAAAATACATTTTATTTATTGATTCATTTCTTTTGTTCCTAATATCACTACCATTTTCCCTCATTATTTCTAAATATGCTTTGCCTATAATTAATTCCCTGTTTAATACTGATATTACCATTATTTCTGTATTTCAAGACTATACCTTTCTTTATATCTTGATTGCTATAATAATATCAATTAGCAGCAGCTTTTTATACTTGACAAGATTTTATTCCAATCAAAAAAGGGATAGTTCCAGAAAAAAATATTCACGGGAACAGAATATTCTATTAGTGATTCAAATGTTCATATTTATTTGTTTAATAAACACATCACTATTTATCTACAAGCAAATAAATTACTCCTTAAAGGTTGCAATGCCTAAAGATTCGTCAGGTATTCTTTTTTGTTACGTCAATAATCTGAATAATGACAATATTATTGATCTAAGTAAATTGGATTTAATAACAGAAATGCTTCTATCCAGTCCCTATATACTAAATTCTTCATATTGCAGCGAAAGTTTTCCATTTGGTGATATTACTTCTTCTGGAGGCTCTATAAGAAAATTAAACAGTTCTGAAATAAAAGAAATTGCGAGTGTTTCAGTAGGGAAAAACTTTCCGGAAATGATGGATTATAAATTGATCTCAGGAAATTATTTTACCGGGAAACATCCTAAAAATCAAATAATAATTAATGAGGCAGCAGTAGAATACATACAATTGGACAATCCTGTTGGTACTATTATCGAACAAGACGGAGGTAATGCAGAGATTGTCGGTATTGTAGAAAATTTTGTTTATCAATCGAGCCGTAAAGAAATCCTGCCGTTAAAAATAATGCCTACAGAATATTTCAGGCATGATTTTTTCCTGGTATCCAAAATCAAAAAAACTGACAAAGATGAAGTCATAAAACATATCAATAATGTACTTCCCAATATTTTAGTTAATCCCACTTTAACCTATAGTACCTACAATGAGAATATTGAATCCCTCTACTTGGACGAAAAAAACTATATGAGAATTGTAAATACAGGAGCTATAATATCCTCTCTTATAGCATTTCTTGGCCTTCTGGCCGTATCTTCTTTTTCGGTAAAGTTACGCACAAAAGAAATAAGTATAAGGAAGATTAATGGAGCTTTGGTAAAAGATATATTGGTAATGATAAATAAAAGTTATCTCATATGGGTTCTTCTTTCGTTTGTTTCATCAATACCAGTTGTTCACTTCTTTGTATCAAAATGGTTAGAGTATTATGCGTTTAAAACAGAATTGAATTGGTGGGTATTTTTATTTGGGGGTTTTTTGGCTTGCCTGATTACTGTGATAACAATTACCTGTCAATCATTTAAAGTTGCAATGAAGAATCCTGTTGATTCTTTAAGATATGAGTGACAAATATTTGAAGAAATATAGTCTCAAGAATTATTAAGTTATATACGGTAGCTAACAAAAATGCAAAGCTCCATTAAAACGAGCTTTGCATTAAACGTTACACAAGTGGAACCAAAGCATTTCTGAATAAAAAACCAGCACAACAATATTGATTGTAAATCAGTTATTTCTATTAGCTTACCTGTCAAATAATATAGAAAAGCTATGAACACAAAATGCAAATTCAGCAAAATTGGATTGATAAGACTGGTATTAGTCTTTGCAACAATCCTGTTCCTGATGCCTGATGTAACATTCGGTCAGGAAGGTCATCAAAATGAATGGTGGTATCCAATACTAAAAAAGCATAATATGGAACTTCTTTCATTCAATAATTATGAGAACATATTTGAAATGGGTACCAAGAATATCATTGATAACAAAGTTGTGAAACTTGAAAATGCAATATTTATAACAAAGCCAAAGGGAGGGGATTATATGATTATCAGAGCCCCTATTGCAATTCACGATTTGAACAACAATTTCATTGAAGGTGATAAGGCTATTATTGAATCTTATAATCTTGAATCAGAAGATTCTGAACCTGCTGAAAAAATCGAGTGTGAAAATTTCAAATATTATTATAACTCAGGTAAAGGATTAATAACGAATATTAAAACACAATAAACCATCATTACTTAACAGAGATGCAAACATCATCTTAACGGTTTTTACACCGAACGTTATTGCTACTTCCATTGAGATGCACTTTCAAATAGATAAGCAAACTATCAAGGAATTAGAGATATTCCCTGAAAAAGTGAACAGTTCTTCTATTTTCGACTACTACGATTATACTAAGACTATCGGAGGCCGTGAGAGACTATTTGAGATCATGAGTAGACCGTTCTCAAATCTTGAATTGTTTGAAACCAGAAAGCAAAAAATAAAATTTATCCAGGCATATAAAAAGTGGTTGATTTTGAGTGCAAGGCAAGTCGATTTTATTGAACATTATCTGAGGAATCGAAGAATCCCACTAAGGGATAATATAATTGATGCAACTAAAGATTCTATTGCAAACAGATTGAAAACGAACAGCGACTATTATACAATAATTGAAGGGATATACAATATAATTCTGTTGCTCACTTCGATAAAAGATTATTTATCATCGATTGAAGACTCAGGAAATATAAATCCTCTTAAAGAAGAATTTAGCAATCTTAAAGATTTTTTGTCAATACGAAGCATCGAGAAGACTCTAAGGAATCCGCCAAAAAAAAATATTGACCTTAAAGCAGTAACTATAAATAAACTGGATTATTTATTTAGAGTTAAAAAGAAAAATGAATTTCGGAATGTATTGAATCTTGTATATGAGATAGATGTAATGCAGTCTCTGTGCAGAGCTATGGAAGAACACGATCTGCATTTTCCCGAATATACTGAAAAAGAAAAACCATATTTCGAAGTTATCGACTGCTTTCATCCATTTCTTGTTTCTCCTGTAAAAAACAGTTATTCATTTAAAAATGGGACTAACCTATGTTTTATTACCGGACCTAATATGTCCGGGAAATCCACTTTCCTTAAAACAGCTGGGGTAATTATTTACTTATCACATTTAGGATTCCCGGTACCGGCAAGGAAATTAAAAATATCAGTTTTTAAAGGGCTTTTAACATCAATTAATCCTTCGGATAGCATTGATCTGGGATTCAGCCATTACTATTCCGAAGTAAAACGAGTAAAGACTATTGCACTCGAGATAGAAACCTACAATAATATGGTGCTGATACTTGATGAACTATTCCGAGGCACAAATGTTAAAGATGCCTTCGATGCAACTCTACTAATTGTCGAAACCCTTGCTAAAATAAAAGGATGTTATTTTTTCATTGCCAGTCATATTCTTGAAGTAGCAGAATCATTAGCAAAGTCAAATAATATTGATTTCCGATATTTTGGGATAGAATATAAAAATGAAGATATTGTTTATGACTATAAATTAGACAAGGGTATAACAGCTGAAAGAACAGGGATGCATATCATCAAAAAAGAGGAAATAAAAGAAATATTAGACAGAATAATTTCAAAACAGAAATAATAAACACTGGATTATTTCTTAAAGCTCCTGGAAAAAGTTAGTTAAACAAAGTAATCCATGTCAGGTTTCCAGGAGCTTTTTTCTAGCGGTCGGCTCGCAACTGCAATTGTCTCCCTCCTATTGAAGGCAAATAGATGAACGATTGTTTGCTCACTTCAACAATTACCTCTTAATACCAGTGGATAGGTGGTTAATCGCAAATAAATGGACGTTTATTATATAGTATGGTATTTTGAGTTGGTTGAATTCTATTGTTGGACACACACTGGCCAATCTTATTCCTGACGGTTCTCTTGCATCACTCTCAGGATATCTTCAAAGGAATAGAATATCTTTCCACTTAGCTTGGTGATCTTTGCCTGCAGAAATTACCCCCTGAAAGAATACCTCGCGCGGTTCAGTCTGGCCGGGCTTGCCGTGATCCCCTGCATCAGTATCATCAAACAGAGGAAAACGGGCAGTCCCATATATACCAGGCGCATCGTACAAACCCTAGTGATGATCCTCCTGGGTGCCATACCGCTTTACCTGTAAAACCCGGCCATTCAAGGATTCCTGCTGAAAACCGATACACCCGGGTTGGATCATACCCACCCATCGGTTTGCCCACAGATGAATCGTTAATGGAACCAACTTGAAGTACAACGACCTTCACAGGTCGTTGTACAGCTTTACTGCAATAACAAAGCCTGTTCCGGGCAAACGTAGTTACTCCAGACAACTTATCCTGAAGAACCATATATTTTTTAATTTTGAATAAACGAATCCCATGAACCGCATCTACAGTTGGATCAAGATTATCTGCATCCCTACCATCGGGATCCTGATGCCCCTGCTGTTTTATACCGGGAACGACCGGGTTGAGTTCTTCGCTTGGTTTGCCTTCTCCCTGCTGGTCACCTTCCTGTCGTGGGAGGCAGGCAGCAAAGCATCCTCCATCATAAGCAGGAGCTACCCGATCGACCAACACCCGTTGAAACACCTAGCTGCCATGGTTGTCTTCTTTGTCTTCCTGACGGCGATCGTCGTATTTTCCATCTTCCTGGTGAACAGACTGTTCGGCTCTACAGGGCCCGGATACTGGTCTGAAATGAAAGGGATCCACCTGATCGTATTGCTCTGTACCTTCATGATCACCTCCATACACGAGGGGATCTACCTTTTCTTTAACTGGAAAAGTTCCCTGAAAGAGCTGAGAAGCATCCGGGAAGGGGAGGCGGTGAACCGCGATCTCTCCGCCCCGGATCCGGAAACCCCGGCATCCGGCAGCCCCGAAGGATACTATACACGGACCGGGGAAAGCAGTAAAAGAGGCGACGGAGAGAAGACCAGAGAAGGGATCCCGGACTCGTACAAAAAGCATTTCACCGTCCAGGTTGGATCAAAGATAAAGATCGTCCGTGAAGAGGATATTGCTTACTTCTATGCCATGGAGAAGGGGGTTTATATCAAAACCTTTTCGAATCGCGACTATGATATCGATTACACCCTTGGTCAGTTAGTGAATCTGACAGACCCGGAACGGTTCTTCAGGATCAACCGGAAATTCATTGTAAACATCCATTCCATTGCGGAACTAGTTACCCTGTCAAAAAGCAGGATGAAGGTCGTTCTTACTCCTGCTCCGCTGGATGAGATCATCCTGGGACATGCCCGGTCCATGGAGTTGAAATCCTGGCTAAACCGGTAACTCATCTCCCGTTTTTCCCTGTTCGCCCTCCCCTTTTCCACGGTCATCCGGATCTTTTCGTCGTTTGTGCCACTCCACTCTACCTTTACCGGGTAATATTCAAAAAATGGCACAGGATGAAGCCGATTGTCACCGTATTCCTCTTTTTGTTTCTGCCGGCCGTTTCATGCATGCCTCAGACTGTAATTTACGGATCGGTAACCACAGGGAAGGGAGAGCCGGTTCCCTGGGTCAATATCTCCATAAAGGGAAGTTTTGACGGATCCTCCTCCGATCCGAAGGGGTACTACCTCTTTAAGACATCTGTAAAGGGAGACGGGGTACTATACGTAAGCTGTCTCGGATATCATGCTGTTGAAAAGGAAGTTACCATAGGTTCGGACTCTATACACCTTGATTTTACCCTTACACCTGTAGTAAACAATATCTCTACAGTCTATGTTACCGCAGGTTCGTTTGAAGCGAGTGACGAAAAGCGTACGGTAATACTTAGGGCAACGGACATCGGTTCCACCGCCGGGGCCCTGGGGGATATTTCGGGAGCCGTTTCCACCCTGCCCGGCACACAGGTTACCGGGGAGTCCACCGGGTTGTTTGTAAGAGGGGGTTCGGGGAATGAGACGAAGGTGATCATAGATGAGATGGTTGTCCGGAATCCATACTACAGCCCTGTGCCGGATATTAAACAACGCGGTAGGTTCGATCCGTTTATGTTCAGTGGTACCCTGTTCAGTACCGGGGGATATTCGGCGCAATACGGCCAGGCGCTTTCCTCAGTACTGGTCCTGAAAAGCAAAGGGCTGGCCGATTCGACCAATACAGGAGGAGGAATTCACTTTTATGGCGGCAGGTTTTTTCATACCCACAGGTGGAAGGAGACATCCCTCCATTCCGAGCTGAACTACAACAACATGGGCCCCTACCACGATCTTTTCCGGATCGATAGGTACAACGAATCGCCGGAAAATGTGAGCGGCAAGCTGATCTTCAGACAAAGGATATCAGAAAAAGGGATAGTTAAAGCCTACGCAGATCTGTCGGCCACCCGGATGAACGTCGGAGTTGAAGACCTCTCCGCCGCGGGAAAAACATTGCCCTTTGAGCTGGAAAACAGCAATTATTATTTAAACCTCTCCTACAAGGAGTACTTTCGTGATGATAACTGGTCGCTTTTTGCCGGGCTCTCCTGGTCGGACGATGACGATCGTGCCACCCTCGACTCCGTGAATATGTCGGAAAAAGAGAGACTGTTGCAATCCAGGCTCATCCTGACCAACAATCGTTTGTCGTGGCTCACAATTAAATCGGGGATAGAGCTGCAGCAGTTGAATATCGACGGTTTCATGGATAATCTTTCCGGGAACATCAGGGACCCGTTTGTTGCTGGTTTCATGGAATCGGACCTGACTTTTTCAGACAGGATCGCGGCCAGGATCGGGTTGCGGTATGAACATTCCGGCTGCCTGGAAAGATCCAACCTGGCTCCCCGGATATCTGTTGCAGTGAAGACCGGCCAGAACGGACAGCTCTCTTTCGCCACCGGTATCTTTTACCAGGAACCCGAAACAGAGTACCTGTATTATAGCCACAACAGGTATCAATTTGAATATGCCTCTCACTATATAATCAATTACCAGTGGAACAAAAACCAGAGGACCTTTCGCGCGGAACTTTTTAATAAAGAATACGATAACCTGGTGAAGAATACCCCGGACGATGCAGTATTTACAAACGACGGTAGCGGGTATGCACGGGGAGCAGATCTCTTCTGGAGGGATAGGAAAACCATTCCCGGGGCAGATTACTGGATCTCCTACTCCTTCCTTGATACGAAAAGGGATTACAGGGATTTCCCTGTGGAGGCAACACCCGCTTTTGCAGCAAAGCATAATCTTCATGTGGTATATAAGCACTGGATGGAATTCATTCACTCCATGGCAGGATTCACTTACACCTACTCTTCGGGCAGACCTTACTACAATCCACTCAGACCGGAGGAGGAGTTTCATTCCAATAAGACCAACGATTACCACAACCTGAACCTGAACCTGAGCTGGATAACCCGGTTATTCCGAAGGAGAACGGTAATCTATCTGTCCCTGCGCAATGCCCTGGGAAGAGACCACATATTCGGCTACAACTACCTTTACGACGGCAGCAGCCGTATAGCCGTAAAACCGGTATCCAAACGATCGTTTTTCCTGGGATGTTTTGTATCAACCTACTAAACCGTTAACCATGAGAAGGCCCGTTCATTCGATTCTTCTGCTGACAATACACATTTGCACCCTGTCGCAAACGGATCCCTATCTGCCTGCCATGAAAGAGACGATCCGGGATATGAACCATGCCAATAGCATCGGGGATTATCAATACGCCGCGAATACCTTTGAAAGGATCGCGAATGCCAGGCCGGATCAATGGCTCCCCTTCTATTACTGCAGTTACTGCTATGTACAGATGAGTTTTTTAACCGGCGACGGAAACCAAAGAGATAAATACGTCGGCAGGGCGGACGAGCTTATTTCAAAGGCAGATACCATTTGCCCGGACAATTCGGAGATCTATGTTCTGAAAGGATTTATTTTACAGGCCTTTATGAACATTGAACCTATGATAAGAGGGATGAAATACAATTCAAAATGCATTGAGATGTTTAAAAGGGCATCCAGCCTGAACCCTGAAAACCCACGTAGTTATTTGTGGCACTCGGTACAGTTGTTAAACATCCCGCCCTTTATGGGAGGAGGCAAAGAAAAGGCCCTTCCCCTCCTGGAGAAGGCAATCCGGTGCTTCGCATCGTTCAAACCGGAAGATGAGATATCACCGGACTGGGGAAACAGCTATGCCCTAAAAAAATGGAACGAGGTAACCCGATCCGAAAACCAACAACCGGAGTTGGATTTGTTGTATGATTAATTTAAATTAGTTAGAGTTAACCAATAACTTATTGCGCATATAAGGAATATAAACGCAATGCGTTTATCCACTTGTTCAGGCACATTCAGCTAAAGCTGAACTTTTGTCTGCCCGCCCCGCCAGGGCGGGACTCCTGCATCCAAAAGAAATGTGCCTGAACGCCGCGCTAAACCAAATTGCTTTAGTAACTTTATGAAAGTAATCAGCTTTACCTGGGCATCGAGCCAAAACGTGCCCGAACAAAGTCGCTAAACGCAATTTGGTCCCGCCCTTACGGGCTTTACAGTCTGCTCGAGCAAGCTCGGCAGCCCTCGCCCTCAGTGCGGAACTTCGTTTAGCGCGGCGTTAGCAACCATTAGAATACAAAATGAAACATTTTCTTAAAATGGCTATAGTGAAATATAAGAACTAGTCTTAACTAAAAAATGAGAATACACTTTCATATATTGAAAATATGCCTTGTAATTCTCTTTTTTTTCTTTTATTCTTCCCTTACTTCTGGTCAAGTTTTTCAAGTAATAAAAGGTAAGATTATTAATGAAGAAACCTCAAGTGTAGTCCCTTTTGCTCACGTAACCTTGATTAGTAGGGGCATTGGTGTTGTATCAAATGAAAATGGTGAATTTGATTTAAAAATTCCTACTTATAATAAACTCGATTCATTACTTATATCATGTATTGGATATAAGGAATATTCAATTTCGCTTTCAGAAGTTCCCAAAGGTAAAGTTCTAACAATAAAACTAATCCCTATATTTTATGATATTGCCGAAGCAGAAATAGTAGGGAAAGAAACACGCATTTCACCAAAAAAAATTGTTAAGAATGCTATTGCTAAAATTCCTGAGAACTACCCTTTTAGATCCTATCAGATGCAAGGGTATTATAGGGACTATTTGAAGTTTGAAGATCAATATATCAATTTGATTGAAGCTGGACTAATTGTTGAAGATCCGGGATTCCAAGTGAATGATGAAGAGAGTAAAGTAAAGATCATACAAGTGAGGTATAGTGATAGTTATAAAGTTGACCCTGCATTAAACCTTACTTATTCTAAGAACCAGAAAGATTTATATGGATTTAAATTCCCAGCATATGGGGGGAATGAATTTACTATTTTGCGAGCACACAATCCCATTCGAAATTTTCGGGATTTCTCATTTTCATTTATTGACATTTTCTCACGGGATTTCCCACGCATACATAAATTTACTTTAGATAGCATCTCATACATTGGAGAAACACCGGTTTACTGCATCGGATTTAAATATTATTATACAGATTATAAAGATCCTTGGTTAGCAATAAGAATCAAATATCGAATTCATGGTTCAATATTTATCCGTAGGGATAATTTTGGAATACTGAAATTAATATATTCCACTTCAAGATCCAGAAATGATGCACCCCTACAAAAACTTTATGAGCTTGTAGTTGAATATAGTAATTTTAAAGACAAGATGTTCTTAAACTATATCTCTTTTATGAATTATTTTGAGGTAGAAAAAACCGAAAGAGTGGGTGGTTTTGACATAAGGCCAATTTATATTCCGTATTATCAATTCCGTGAGTTTTTTGTAAACCAGATCTCACTAATCAATTTTACTCCCCTTATTGATTCCGAATTGTTTAACCCTACAGAACCCTTTTATAATCAAAAATATACCCTTGACCATTGGTTCTGGGATGAATTCAATATTGTGAAACTTCTGGATATAGAAGATAGAGCTAATCAAATCGACGAACCAATTCTAACTACATATTTAACAAATAAATTATATCAATATAATTCAAAATTCAACTGGGAAAACATTTATATCCAATTGGATAAAAATATCTATCAGCCACGTGATACATTGTGGTTGAAAGCCTATGTTTTAGACTATACATCCAACCAATTTGCTAAATTATCAAACACACTTTATGCTTCAATTTATGATGATAATGGTGATCGTATATTGAATAGAAAGTTGTTAATTTCAGAAAATGGAACTTATGGAGAATTCCTGCTTCCAGATACACTTCAGGAGGGATTCTACAATATTACTGCTTATTCAAGTTGGATGAAAAACTTTGACCCAGAATACGTTTTCACCAAGGAATTTGAAGTCAGAAAGATTTTTAATCAAGACCTATTTGTAAATATATTATATGATAAATCCTCATATGAACCTGATGATACTATCAAAGCAGAGATACAAGTTACAACCATCAATAATAAACCATTAGGAAACATAAAGTATAAATACGATGTGTTTTATCATAGTGAGTTACTTTCAGAAAGTAATGGAAGAACAGATGACAATGGAAAAGATAAGATTCAATTTATATTACCTAGATATGTTAATCAATCAACAATACATCTATTGTTAAATCGTGATGGAGAAGAGTATGAAAAATTTTATATTATCCCAATTGGTGTGAGGAATGTCGATTTACAGTTCTTCCCAGAAGGAGGTGATTTAGTTCATGGGTTGGAATGTAATATAGCATTTAAAGCCATAGACGAATTTGGAAAATCCTTTGACTTCAATGGAGAAATCTTGGATAGTAAGTTCAATCAAATTAAGACCATACAAACTGTATATGAAGGGATGGGTGATTTCCTCTTGACTCCTGACTTAACTCAAGAATATTTTGTGCGAATTATTGAACCTAGAGGATATGATAAACTATACGATATTCCAAAACCGAAAAACAATGGATTGATCTTAAATATCGATTCTATTGATGAAACTTCTATTAAAATTAAAGTTAAATCAACTCAGGATGAAATAGACAAACATATTTGTGTTTTATTACAAATGAGAGGTGTCAAATACTATGCGGTTGAAGGACAGATAAAAGATGAAGTCATAATTAATATCCCTACTAAGGGAATACCGGCTGGAGTAGCTAGTATCACATTATTTGATAACCAAAAAATCCCAGTTGCCGAGAGATTGGTATTTGTCAATAAGAATCGAAAATTGAATATTAATGTCACGACTAACAAGGATCTTTACCTCCCAAGAGAAAAGGTATCAACATCAATAGAAGTTACAGATGAAAATGGATCACCTGTACCAGCCTTTCTTTCAATTTCAATTACTGATGTGGATTTAACATATACTTCTCAAATTAGAAGTACAAATATCCTTTCTTCGATTTTATTAGAATCAGAGCTAAAAGGTCAGATTCCCACACCTGACTTTTATTTTAAGGATAAAAATTATTTAGCAGATAAAGCTTTGGATCTTGTGATGATGACTAATGGGTGGCGAAGATTTTCATGGAGTACAGTATTAAACATGAATCTTGATTTAATTCCTGATCCTGTTGCAATTGATATGGTTTCAGGCACAGTATTTAAACGGAATGGAAGACCAGCTAGCCATGCTAATCTATCAGTGACACAGTTTAATCCTCCAAGGATAACAGATCTTCAAGCAAATGAAGAAGGAAGATTTCAGTTTAATTTCCAGTTAATGCCTGATAGCCTAAACAAATTGGGATTCATCGCTAAATCCCAGAAAGGTAGGAACAACGTTAAAATAATATTAGATGAACCCTTTGATGATAAATTTAGTACTAATCTTGATAATTATTTTAAATCCTTCCCTATATCCTCTATCCAATATAAGTTTTCAAATTATGGGACAACACAATTTGAACAAAGAGAATATTTATTAGATTTTGATGAAACAAAGTTTATCCCTGAGGTTACTGTAAGTACAAGGAGAAGGTTAAAAAATGAGAGCGTGGAAACATATCACGCTAGGATTTACGGAGATTATAAGATAGGCGAAGAATTAAACCCCAATATGCCAATCGAGTTTTGGATCCTTGATATTCATCCTCAAGCACTGCTAATTAATGGGAATGTTATGTTTAGACGATCTAGCTTTAATTTTAATGGTCAAGCTGGATTCAATTATGGTCCACCTTTGATTGTCTTAGATGAGCGATATAGGGGAATCTCTTTTTCAAACCTTAGAATATTTAATAATGAACAAATAGAAAGTATTGGCACTTTGGATGGTGGCGATGCATTTATGATGTTTGGTGAAACTGCACTTTACGGAGCCATAATTGTTACTACAAAGAAAGATTATGTTCAAAAGGTCATTAGAGATAAAAACGTAGCATTTCTAAATATCTATTCGCCAGTAAAAGAATTCTATACTCCAATATATGAGACAGAAGAACAGAAAGATAATAATTTACCTGATTTACGAACAACAATACATTGGATTCCAAACCTGTATATCGATGGATCTGGTGTTAAAGAGTTATCATTTTATAATGCTGACAGGTCATGTAAAATTAAGGGGGTGATTGAAGGTGTTGGTAATAATGGTATGTTGGGGTATAAAGAATTTGACTATCAGGTTAAGAAAAATTACTGATTTAATCAAAATTATTTAAGTTATTACCCTTCTATCTATTTGAAATACAGTAATTTGAAATTGACTTGCAGTTTCAGTGATTTTATTCATACAAACTAATAAGTAACAGAGGTTCCCGGAGTAAAGAAATAAGCAAACTAATCAAATCAGATGCTCCGGGGGCTCTTTTGATGTTAAATAGAAATTTGATGCATACGAATGTACGTTTCTTTGTTTGACCAAACAATACTCCTCCAACAACTAAAAATACCAACCTCCTCTGTAATGGGAAACAAATAAATGGAGAATTATTGGGCCCAAACAGGATTATATAGGAGTTTAATTCAATTCTTAAAAAATAGTTACCGAATGAACTGTTATTAAAGGTTTATTTGAGATCTAGTCAATTTATATCTTCTGAGTGGTCTGGAACTTTTATGTTTTTAATGTAAAGAAATGACATTGTCTTCAGGATGTTTATCAATCAATTTATTCAATGGATCAATACCTATTTTTGACGGTTCCTGATTCACTTCAATCATAAATTCCTGGTGCGTCCTGTTAATTTTATGTTTCTTTAAATAGATTAGGCTATCCACTCTCCCTTCAGCCTTTACAAATACACCAATATCAATCCAATCATTGATAGCAATAGGGAATTCATTACCCAGTGTATCGGCTTTGTACTTCTCTGCAGAGATGGATAGATTAATTCTGTATTTGTTTTCAGATATTTTGCTAATCAAAGCTTTTTCAGCCTGGTTTTCAAAAAATGTAATGGTTTCAAACATGTCTTGAAGAATGTATGCTAAACTATCTGGTGTCACTTCCCTTATGTAGGATAGGAAATCTATTGTAGTCGGGTATTGATCTTCGCGGTAGGCCCAATCATTGAAATATTTTCTCAATGCAGCATTTACACTATCTTCAGATATATAGTCCTGGAGTGCATACATCAGGACAGATCCTTTTCTATAGTGGATATAATCCTGGTTTTCACATTCAGATATTGGCATCTCCTTCATATCCTCTCTGGTTCTGCCTAATAAATATTCGTCCATCTCAAAGCGTAGAAATTGTTGCATGATCTCTTTTGTATAGGATTGTTTCATGACCATTAGTGCTGAGTACTGAGCGATTGATTCCCCGAGCATGCCGGCGCCTTTTACGTTTGCTTCACATACCTGGTGTCCCCACCACTGATGTGCAACCTCATGTGCTGTAACATAAAACGGGAAATCAACATCATCTTCTTCTACATCCATAATGAATCCGATCCCTTCGGAAAAGGGAATAGTATTAGCGAAGGATTGAGCGAACTCAGAATAACGGGGGAATTCCATAATCCGTAATTGGCGGTATGGATAGGGACCAAACCATGTTGTATAGTAATCCAACGATTTTTTCATTGCATTCATCATGCTGTTTAGGTTAAATTCATGTCCCTTGTGATAATAAATTTCCAGATGAACATCGTTCCAGTTATCAATGATCCTTTCATATTTAGCAGAAATGATGGAATAGAAATTAAATATCGGCTTGTCCATCTTATAATGGAAATAATTCCTGTTGTTTGCATTCCATTCTTTTACTAGATAACCCGGTGCGATAGCAACCTGGTTTTTCGATGTCCCAATCGTGATCTCAAAATTTATTCTCCCTGACCTACCCCCAAAAGCTGACATTGTTATTCCTTTTGGATCATCTCGATCCATCATCCTATCTTTTGGTGCAAGGTCAAATTTCTTTCGCTCCTTGTCGACAATTAACTCATAATCTGCATTATACCCGATATGAGGAAAATATGAATTGTTCAGGAAAGTCCCATTATAGACAATCCTTGTATCTGAATGTGCATCAACAAAACCTTTGCTATTATATACCATCTTGAAACTCATTTTAATGCTCTCTTGTGGTTCCAGAGGATCATTAAGCGTATAGATCAGGTATCCAAACTCCTCATAATCAGTATTTACTTTTGCTCCTCCCTCAAAAACAACATATTCGTTGTTTAGTTGCTGTTCGGGTGCAAGTTGAATGTGTATTTCCCTGATGGATTGAGAGGCGCTATTTCTCAAATAATAGATACCTTCAGCAGTAAAGTCTCGCTTCTCAGGAAAAAGTTCAACCATAGTTAAGGTTACATCTGTAATTTTCGGTTGTAAAAGGAATTGGAATTGTTTCAGCTTCTTTTCATATTCTGCCCTAAATTCTTTCAGATCTCCTGAATCAAAATAGTCATTCAATATATTGGTGTTATAATAGACATAACATCCAGAAAAAAAGAAAATGGATATGGCAGCAAAAGTGAATATTAAAATGGCCCTCGAGATTCTATACTTGCTCATTTTCAACCTCATCCTTAGGTGTGTATCTGTTCCTCTAATAGAGAGCAAAATGGTGACAGCATAAATTGCAGACATAAGACCCAACCAGTAGATGTTTCGCCAGATAAAGGGTTGAACAAAATGGCCATATTTATTCATGTCAGAATAAACTCCCAGTGTGTTTCCCCCAAAACGAATTAGAGAGTGTTCCCATCCCAGACTGGCTATGAAATTAACAGCAATGAAGAATATAATAACCAGAGTATATCCAAGAAATTTGTGATTGACAGCAACTTGGATAAAAAAAGCCAGTAAAGTATAGAGAACTATGGTAGAAAGAGTTTCGCTGTACAACGTCCCAAAGTAAAGACCGAGTTCGAAATGGTTATATCCTTTGATTAATTGAATAATAACACATAAAATAATCAGTACAAACAACAGAATTAGAAAGGAGAACAATATGCCCAAGAATTTCCCGAAAAGCAGTGTAAAATCAGAAATAGGCAAGCTGTCGTGTATCTGGTCAAGTTTAATGTTTCTCTCTTTCCAGATCAATTCACCAGAATAGAAAATCACTATAATGAAGAAAAACAGGCTAAAATGGTTTAGTAGTTCCAGCATACTGTATGTTGTTGGATAGACGGTAGTACCATATCTCTGATCCATATTGATTGATTGTATGACCAGAAATATGAATCCTGAAAGAATGATGACCAGAAACGGGATCTCCCTAAACATGTTCTTTGCATAAAAGATTCCAAGTTTCAGTACTTTTATTAATGGATCAAATAAGTAATGATGGATGTTTACCTTAGGTAATATTGTTCCGGTTATCTCTACCTCCGATTGTACTAGCATAGATCTTTTTTTCCGGATTGGATCCCTGACAACCCTCCTTCTGAATACTATACAGGAAAATAACAGTCCTAGCAGAGATATTCCGACCCATAGGATTCTGTTAATAAGCAAATCGCCACTCATACTAATGCTATTCATGTTTTGTTCAGCAATGCTCCAGTATTCGGATTGGACCTTGTAGGCGGCTATTCCAAATGGATCAATGATGGCTCCCAGGCTTCGGTTGTCAAGATTCTCGATGAACTGTTTAGCAATTAAGTATAATACAAGAAAAAGTATCCCCTGAAGGTAAACAACCATTATTTTCTTACTGAAAGAACCAGCAATAAAGAAGAGAACTCCCGTAATGATGAGATTTGGAATAAACAATGTGAGGTATGGCAAAGCATAGTTTTGGATGGAAAAAGGGATTAAGTCTTCCGGATTTTTCCAAGGCATCAACTCCCCGAACATTAAACCAAGAGGGACACTCAAGGAAATAAAAATCAGAACAAGGAAAGAACCACTGAAGCGACCCATTAGATAATCGGTCTTCCTTATAGGATTCGTAAATATCAATGATGCAGTATCTCTATCAACGTCTCTAAGAACCGGAACACCCATTATTGCAGAAGTGATTAAAGTGAATATCGATGAAATTTGCAGCATTAATATGGTAATGACCATTGGAGCATTTTCATTTACTTGTCCAGAAACACTCGTAATTTGAGTAGGGATAAATCCGATAGCCAGGAAACTTATCAGAAAGAACAATCCAAAATAGATAAACGTGACAGGCCTGGTTTTCCTGTACTTCAGTTCAAATTTTGTAATCTCATACAATATCATAATATGCAATTTTAAGGCTTACATTATTCCGGATCTATTGTTTTTAGCCCAATGGAAGTATTCTCAGATCTCGCCCCTTCTGTTTATTGGATTCATATATGGTAGCAAAGTAAACGTCTTCCAGGTCAACTCTGGATGGTTCAAATTCTTCATCAAGTTCGCTTTCACTTAAGACATGAATCTCCAGTACTCCTGCAATCATTTTTCGGGTAATGACATGATACTTCTCCTGGTAATCCTTAAATTCACCTTTCCGGATTTTTTTCTGCCAGACCTTCCCTCTGTATTTTTTTAATGATTCAAGTGGTAGGTCCCGGAGTAAAACCTCTCCTTCATTAATGATAGCCATATCTGTACAAAGCTCTTTAACATCATCAACAATATGAGTTGAAAGGATAACGATGGTGTTCTCACCAATTTCACTCAGTAGATTTAGGAACCTGTTTCGTTCTGCTGGATCAAGACCAGCTGTAGGCTCATCAACAACGATCAGTTTTGGATTGTTTAACAAGACCTGGGCAATACCAAACCGTTGTTTCATACCACCGGAAAAGCTACTCAGTTTTTTTTTCCTATCGTTGAACAGATTGGTTTTATGGAGAATTGACTGGATAATTTTTTTTCGCTCCCTTGAGTGAGTGATGCCTTTCAAAACGGCCAGGTGATCAAGCAGGACTTCCGTACTTATGGTTGGGTATACACCAAATTCTTGAGGTAGGTATCCCAGTATTTTTCTCACTTTATTTTTTTGAGAAATAACATTAATATCATCAATATAAATCTCCCCCCGGTCAACTTCCTGGAGTGTCGCAATTATCCTCATAAGTGTTGATTTGCCGGCCCCGTTTGGTCCAAGTAATCCAAACATTCCGGTATTTATCGTTATGGATAAGTCATTTAATGCACATACACCATTGGAATATGTTTTTGAAATATTTTGAATTCGAAGTTCCATAGTTATTATTTCTTGATTGATTATTCTCGAGCAAAATTCTTCCTGTTATAAGGATTTTACAATTTTTTTGCTTTCTCCAGGTCTTCAACAGAAGTAAAAAATTTTGCATCCTTTGGCAAGTCGAAAAATTCGTCTTCCAAACAGATTGAATTGATCTTATCAATCGTCATGATCATCGTACCTCCTCCATCCTCTAACTGACTGACCTTTTTAACAATACATCCCTCGACACCTACCTGGAGTAAAAAAGGATCATGAGCCTCAATTGCTGTTGTGAAGAACAGAATAATTCTGTTCTCTCCAGGAAATTCAGTAATGACTGCTTTTTGGCACATTATCCCATTTATCTCTATAAATTCATCAAGGATCTCTACATTCCTCTCCTTCTCTTTCACTGAAAGAGGTTCTTTCAAAACCAGTGTTTTATCTTTATAATCTTCGATACTGTACATAATCCTTAACTCCTTATCCAGAATGAAATCAAGGTGAATGAAAGAAACTGAGGTTTGAATCCGCTGGAAATGAGGATTAAACATAAGAACTGATTCATCTGGAAGGAACATTTTGAAGATTTTAAATTTTAGGCTAAGATCTTGGTATTCCATTTTATAATGGATTGTACCACTCTTTTGGGGATTCATTTCCAGATATTCTCCCCCGGACAAACAATTTGTAATGAAGAGAAGAAATAGGAACATCATTCCTTTCCGGATGGCAAAAATGGCCAATGCTTTTTTTTTCATTTTTATCGGTATTAATGATTTCTATTGGTTGATTATTATATCATATTATTCATATTAACCCTTGTTACTAATAATGTTTTAGATAGACTCAACTTTTTTATTCTGACATTTCACTAGTAAGATGTATTACATTTGATGCATGTATCTGAATCAAACAAAGCAATTATGATGGATAATTTTCATAATGAAAAATTTATTCGATAAAAGAATACACCAGCCGGAATAGTGGAGCAAAAAAGGAGAAAAGGGGCTCAGATACCCCTTATCGTTCAAAATAGTAGTTTTAACAGGTAGACTTGGCAGGAACTCGAAAAATGTTTAACTTCTGGTTTGTTTTTCAGTCCTTTGAATTGAAAAAATAGCAATTATAGCATGATGCAGAAATCCATAATAAATTCCTTATCGGATATACTGAAGATTACGAAAAATCTTTTCAATATAAGACTATTTCGACACAGTTTGTTCTGGATCGGAAATCTGTTTTTTTTTACGCTTATTTTTTTCCTGTCGGAAGGAACAACAGGTTTATTACTATACTTATTAAAAATATCAATTGTATTTTCATTATTAGCAATTGTTTTTTATATACATCAGAGCATATTAATCCCCAGGTTTTACAAGGAAAAGAAATACCTGCTTTACATGGTATACCTTTTTTTAGGTGTGCTACTTTTTACCGTACTCAAATATACTTTCAAGTTTTATGTCTTTCATGAGGTGCCAGACAATACGTTTATCGGTGAGAATGGAAGATCGATGTTTATAGCTTTCTCTTACATTATAACTGGTTCAATCATCTCCAGTTTTTTAAGATATAATCGTGAAAAGATTCAATACCAGGAAATGGCAATGAAACTGAAGGAATCTGAAAAACAAAAGCTTGAAGCTGAACTGGTTACCCTGAAAGCTCAGGTCAATCCTCATTTCATGTTTAATACCTTGAATAATATTTATTCACTCAGCCTTGATAAATCAGAAAAAACCCCAGAGATGATATTGAAGCTATCCGATTTAATGAGTTATACACTCTATGATTGTAAAGCCGAATTAGTGAATATTTCAGAGGAGATAAGATTTGTAAAAAATTATTTTGAATTAGAGAAAATAAGGATGAATCCTGATTTAAGAATTGAGCTCGATATATCAGGAACGGTTCCAAATAAAAAAATTGCACCCCTGTTACTCATTCCTTTCATTGAGAATGCTTTTAAGCACGGTAATAATACTGAATCCAAGAATCCTTTTATCCATTGTTGGTTTAATTTTATTAAGGAGGATCAATTTGTTTTTACGATTGAAAACAGCAAAATGATAAAGGTGGATGAAGAAGAAAAGAATCCTTCTGGAATTGGAATTGCAAATTCCAGAAAAAGGCTAAATTTACTATATCCTGATAAGCACAAGCTGAATATTATTGATAATCAGGACATATTTCAAGTGAAACTGGAGATCGACCTCAGATGAAACTTAAATTTTTAATAATAGATGATGAACCACTCGCTCAGCGGGTAATAGAGAATTATGCCAAAGAAGTTTCAACAATTGAATTTGCAGGAAAATGCAAAAGTGCCTTTGAAGCGATGGAATTTCTAAATAACAATCGGGTTGATCTGATATTTCTTGATATAAATATGCCAAAGCTTAGCGGCATGGATTTTCTCCGGTCCTTAAAAAATCCGCCAATTATCATCATTACTACTGCTTACAGGGAATATGCTGTTGAAAGTTACGACCTGGATGTTATTGATTATCTGAAGAAACCTTTTTCATTTGGGCGATTCTACAAGGCAGTGCAAAAAGCTCAGGAGACATTCAAAATACAGAACCCGAAGTGGCAGAAGAAGGCATCAACAGACATTAGGATGGATGATAATCAATCCATCTATATTAAATCGGATAAAAAAATATACCGGGTTGATCTTGACAATATCCTATACGTTGAGGCACTGGGGGACTATATCAAGATCTATACAAGAGAAACTACAATCGTCTCCTACTCTTCGCTTAAAAAAATTGAAGGTCTACTTCCAACGGAAAAGTTCCGCCGGATACATAAATCATTCATCATCTCTCTGAATAAAATTGACTTGGTGGAAGGGAATATTGTTGTAATTAATAAAAACCAAATCCCTGTAGGTAGAAATTATAGAAGGGATTTTTTTAGTGCGATCAGTTCTTGACAGATTTTGTTTCAAGTAAAAATTCCGGTCAAAGTGGATCAGGTTCTCTTGTTGAGGTTGAGTGGAAAAACCGGTGCAAGTGAGCACCTCAAACCGGGGTAAATTGAACACCCCATTCCGGACCAAGATGAACACCTGTAATCGGAACATATCTATCACATTATCAATGCAGAACGGTAGATACAATTTACTATAAACGAACTGCTCACAATAAACCGGTAATGGGTGCTCAGTAACACCGGAATTTGCACTTTAATACATATTTTTATTTCATAACCCATAAACTGCTCTATAATGATAACCATACACTGCATAGGTTATTGCATCCATAAATAAGCCGGGGCGTCTTAGAAGTGTCCATATAAGAAATTTCCAATATTCACCTCGTCCTTTATTAACAATTCCGATAATAATAATTGATTTAATGAAGGCGCTCAGATAGGAAAATTTTATTATTTTTTGCTTTGCATGTGGCCGTCTGTAATTTAATAAAAACTGACGTATTCTTTTATAATAAGGCTTTGCTGTATAGATATTTTGAATTATTGTTTTATACCCCTCCAAAAGTTCATGGTAGTTCATTTTGGGGATAAAATTCATGGATAAATCGGTGTTGCTTCCGGTTGCTTCGGTTGTTAACCTGTTTTCTGCCTCAAGTCGTTGGTATAGCTTGGTGTTTTTTGGTGCATTCAACAGCCCAACCATTGCAGATACAATTCCGCTTTGCTGGATAAAATCAATTTGTCGTCGAAAAACAGTTGGAGAATCGCTATCGAAACCCACAATAAATCCGCCTGAAACCTTCAATCCAGCCTTTTGTATTTTTTTTACGCTTTGGAGCAGGTCCCGGTTTTTGTTCGGAACCTTATTACAAGCTTGAAGAGATTTTTCCTCAGGAGTTTCGATACCAATAAAAGTGGAGCTAAATCCTGTTTCAATCATCAATGACATTAGTTCTTCGTCATCAGCAAGATCAATAGAGGTTTGGGTATTAAATGTAAATGGATATTTATGTATTTGCATCCATTTTCTCATAGCCGGGAGCAAGTTGTTTTTAATTTCTTTTTTGTTTCCAATAAAATTATCGTCAACAATAAATATGGGGCCCCGCCAATTTAGAGTATAAAGTATCTCAAGCTCTTTTATAATCTGATTGGCATCTTTCATCCTAACCTTGTGACCCAAAAGAGAAGTAATTTCACAAAAGTCGCATGCAAATGGGCATCCACGCGAAACCTGGATGTTCATATAAGCATACTCTTTCCTTGACAGCAAATGAAAATCGGGTGCAGGGGTTAATGTAATATCAGCATATTCATCGGTTTTGTATATTATTTTGGGGGGATGCCCTGTATTTAAACTTTTCAGGAACAGTGGCAATGTAATCTCTGCTTCATTCAATATTAAATGGTCAATTTTAGGATAGTTGTTGAATTCCTGAGTAAAGAGAGGGCCGCCTGCAACAATTTTCACTTTATGCTTCATGCATTCCTCAATTATCTTGCTTACCGATTCCTTTTGTATGTACATGGCACTAATAAAAACATAGTCAGCCCAGACGATATCACTTGTTAGAAGTGCAGAGACATTCATGTCCACCAGTTTTTTCTGCCATGTTGTTGGGAGCATTGCCGATAC
>Ga0315547_1000975_pt1 | contig 24616 bp, 22 predicted proteins | sample SalMarSW160240MG_2_FD_202542 | JGI IMG/M metagenome (GOLD analysis project Ga0315547, IMG submission 202542) | Salt marsh sediment microbial communities from the Plum Island Ecosystem LTER, Massachusetts, United States - Salt Marsh Sediment SW1601-240 ...
GCCTGAGCCATCTTGCCCAGGGCAATCTTGCCCCTGGGGACAACGATAATGCAGTCAACGCCTCTGGCGGCGGCATAGGCGGCGGCGGAAGCGCTGGTATTGCCCGTCGAGGCGCACATCAGCGCCTCACTGCCCTCCTCTAACGCCTTGGCTACCGCCACCACCATCCCCCGGTCTTTGAACGAGCCGGTGGGATTGCACCCTTCCAGCTTGAAGTAAAGCTGGCCGACATTAAGCTCTTTTTCCAGAGCCTGGCACCTGACCAGGGGAGTGTCCCCTTCTCCCAGGGTGAAGAGGGGGGTCTTTGGGGTGACGGGGAGGAATTCTTTATATCTATATAGTACGCCGGGTTTCATATCAATTCTCAAGCCTCAACCCTTATAAAGTTCTCTATCTCCTTAACCACGTCCATCTTATCCAGTTCCTTTAAAGCCCGCTGCATTTCGGCCTCTTTGGCGGGGTGGGTCATAATGACAATTTCCGCCGTCTGCGCCACCGGGTCAACCGCCTTCTGGATGACCGAGGCAATACTGATGCGGTGGTCGCCCAGCACCTTGGAGACCTTAGCCAGCACGCCGGGCTGGTCGGCGGCATTGAGCCTTAAATAATAGCCCGTCTCCAGCTCCGCCATCGGCCGGATGCCCTTGCCCGGCTCCAGCCTCCAGTTAGCCCGGGTGCCGCTGCCGATAACGATATCGCGGGCAGCCGAGACGACATCGGCGACCACGGCGCTGCTGGTAGCCGACGCACCGGCCCCCTCGCCGTAAAAGAGCACCTTGCCCACCAAATCCCCTTCAACCAAAATGGCGTTGTAGACGCCGTCAACCTCGGCCAGCAGGGAATCTTCGGGGATAAAGACGGGGTGGACGCGCACCTCAATCAGGCTATCCTTCTCCTTGGCAATTGACAGCAGCTTGATGGAATAGCCCAGCTCGCGGGCATATTTAAAGTCGCGGCTGCTTAAGCGGGAAATGCCCTCGCAGTGGATATCCTGGGGGCGCACCTGAATATGAAAAGCCAGTGAAGCCAGAATAGCCAGCTTATAGGTAGAGTCTATTCCTTCTATATCGTTTTTGGGGTCGGCTTCGGCATAGCCCAAGTCCTGAGCTGATTTTAACGCCGTGGGGAAATCAATACCCTCGCTGGCCATGCGGGTGAGGATATAGTTGGTGGTGCCGTTGATTATGGCGTAGATACCGCTTATCTTATTGGCTACCAAATCCTGCTGGAAAGGAGAAATGAGGGGAATGCCGCCGCCGACACTGGCTTCATAGTGCAGGCCCACGCCGTGCTCCCGCGCCAGGGCGAAAAGCTCCGCCCCGTGCTTGGCGATGACCTCCTTGTTGGAAGTAACCACGTGCCTGCCGCCGGCCAGCGCCCGCTTGAGATAGTCCAGAGCCGGCTCCTCGCCGCCGATAGCCTCGACGACGATATCCATATCAGGCTGGGTAAAGAACTCCTCATCGTCGGTGGTGAAAAGCTGGGCGCCCAGCTCCTTGACCTGTGGGCGGGACAGGTCTGATTCCAGTATTTTGACCTTCCTCAGGATAAGCGGGCAGCCAACCTGCTCCGACAAAACCTTGGCACGGCCGGTCAGCACCCCGGCCACGCCGCCAGCGACCACCCCCAGCCCCAGTAAACCAACCCCAATGCTTTCTTTATTCACCGCTTCTGCCCTCCCAAACGTGTAAAATAGCCCAGTTTGTCTCATCCTCATCCATAAGATTCTCCACCGTGTAATCCGGGTCGTCCGGCAACCCCTCCAACCACTGGCTCATGGCATCCCACTTCAGGGTATCCCTGTCCTCCTCATCAATCTGCCGGTCATCAGCGGCGCCGACAACTTTAAACAACCAGTAGCCGCCCTCGGTATAAACGGTATCATCCACTATCGGCTGGCTTAAGCTTCCCAGCTCCAGCTCGGGGTCAAAGACAAACTCGTCAAAGGCTTCGCCAAATAACTCCCGGCCATCCACCTCAAGCTCCCCACCGTTTTCCCGGGATGCTTCATGCTGGGAGAACTCCTCAGCCAGGGTGGCAAAGTCCTCGCCATCTACCAGCCGCTGTCTAACCTGGTTAGCCTCTTCCTCACTGCCCAACAGTATCACCTTGAGCTGGGCGTAGTCTACCTCGGCATCAACGAAATCCGCCTCAATCAGCCAGTAGCCCAGAGCCTTAGTCTTGCTCTCATCATATATTGGCTGGCTCAAATACCCCGCCTCGGCGCCGAAGGCGCTATCCACCAGCACATCGCTGTTTATCAGCCGGAACAGCATTTCCCGTGAGTTCCAGTCGAGGTCGCCTTTCTGTGACTTGCAGTAGCTATCCAGGCAGAACTCAGCTGAAAGGTCGGCAAAGGACTCGCCGCCTACCAGCCGCTCTCTAACCTGGTTAGCCTGGCTCTGGCTCTCCAGGAACATAGCCATTATATACCTCTGTTCGGCAGAATGCGGCACCTGCTGGTCAAAATATTCGGCGAGCAGTTCCTCCCTCAGCATCTGCACCCTGAAGGCATCCTCAATCATATCGCGATATTCCTTGACCAGAGAGGGGTCAGAGTCGACCAGCACCTCGTCCATTTTTGCCTCAACCTCATCGTCGCTGAAAGTGAAGCCCAGCGCCTGAGCCTCCCGCCTTACCAGCTCGTTAGTCTGAATAGCCGTAACCGCCGAGCTAGCCAGATAGGACATCTGCGATATATCCACTTCCATGCCGTAACTTTCCATTTGTAGTATCTGGTATTTAAGCGTCTTTGTGTAGTAATCCATGTTAAATTCGGTATCGTTTACCTTAATTACCGTTTCATGCAGCGGCTTAACATCGGGGACATACCAGCCGAAGTAAATCCCGGCGCCGATGACGACCAGCACCGCCACGATAATAAGAATCCCGGAGCCGAATATAAAGCGCTGCCTTCTCTGGTGCTGCTTGAAGTGGGAACGCTGGCGCTTGGTTAACGCCCGCCTGGGTTGCTCTGCCTTCTTCTTTTTCTTAGCCAAATCTATACCTCTAAAATCTTAGTTCTTTATTTTTAGTGCTATATATTTATAACCTAAAAGCGCAATCTTTTCAATGATGGGGTTTTCTTGGAGAGGGGGATACAGGGGGTGAGGTTGATAGAATAAAATTTTATTGCTAAAGAAATCCCGATTATGCTAGTATGTTGAGGCGGGGTGTAGCGCAGCCTGGTAGCGCACCTGAATGGGGTTCAGGTGGTCGTCGGTTCGAATCCGACCACCCCGACCATAGCTTCAAGATTAGATGGTCAGACCACCTAATACCTCAAAAAGGCTGAAGGTGGCTGAATTAAGGATAGACCACCTAATACGGTGAAACCAGGGCGGGTCCGCAAATGAAAAATGGTTACCGCTACATGTCCAGTGTCCCTGCCAGGGACTTCCCTCAAGTCTCTGGTGACAGGATTCGTACTCACCAAACAGACCGAGGGTAAAAGTCCACGCACGGTAGAGTTCTACTCGGAAAATCTTAAGCGTTTCCTCTGGTACGCTCACAGACAAGAATGGCCTGATGATATACGTATGCTCACAGAATGGCATATCCGTGAATTCTTGGGCTATCTAGCTAATGAAGAGTGCCGCTGGGGGCTGAAAGGAAACGGCTCGGAGACTGCTCAGCGTAAAGTCACACATACGACAGTTCATCATTACTTCGTAGTGTTGGCAAACTTCTTCGGTTGGGTGGTTCGTGAAGGATTCTTGCCGGCAAGCCCAACAGCCAAGATAAAAGTAGCTAAACCAAAGAACAAGGTAATAAAGCCTTACAGTCAAGATGAAATCAGTCGAATGTTGGCTGTCTGCGATAAGGACTACGAAAGAAACACGAAGCTATTGGGTAGTCGTAACAAGGCCATAACACTAGTGTTGCTCGATTCCGGGGTCAGGTTGTCAGAACTAATTGGCATGAGTTTGGAAGATGTGAACACGTCAAACGGAAATATTAAGGTTATGGGAAAGGGAAGTAAGGAAAGAGTTGTGCGGATAGGCAAAGTGGCACAGAAATCGCTCTGGCGATATCTTATGCACCGTCCCAATAATGGCAGAATAGAGCTTTGGCTTAACGAAGAGGGGAAGCCGCTAAGCCCAACGGCGGTACAATGTATGATAAAGAGATTAAAGGAAAGGGCTGGAATTGGTGGTGGCGGTAGCGTTCATCGTTTCCGGCATACCTTTGCGTTGAACTTTTTGAGGGTTGACAAGAACGTTTTTAATCTTCAATATTTACTCGGTCACTCTGAGTTGGAAATGGTAAGGCGCTATACAGCTACGTTAGGAATGGAAGACGCATTGAAAGCCCATGAGAAAGCCAGTCCGGCTGATACAATGGGCTTTGGGTAGTGAGAATAAAATGCCTAAGCTAACCATTAATCAACGAACCAAAGGCAAAGCCGTTGCCGCACTTTTGAAGCTATACAAAGCAGAACCTGATTTTACGCGGGAACTGCAGGAGCTACGAGTCACCTATTCGCCAGTATTAGAACAATGGTTAAAGATAGGTGTGCCGAACTGGATACAGATGAAGGAAACATTGACTCAGGAAGAATTCTCGTTTACGAGAGATTTTTTCCTCACTAAGAATCGAAATATTCCTGAAAGTCTCGCCAACAAACTCGAGCCTTTCCTCTCGATACCGGATACACAGCTTGCTGGCCAGTTGGAGTCATATGAGAAGTCTTTGACTGACCTAGCTTGCAGATGGCGACTTAAAGCAACCTGGGCCGGGCGTATCTTACTGATTGACCATATTCTGGATATGACGATCAATAAGATGCCGGAAGACGCCAGAAATGCTGAGATACCAATAGAGATTTTGGAACCCTTTCTGCCATCTGCGCCACTTCCACCCTTACAGTTCGAGGCAAACGCCTACGAGCTCATGTTCAGCGGAAGGCAGGAAATACAAGACAAATTCGCTAAAGCTCTTGCCGATTATGAGGATAAGCTCAAGTCTTTGGGTTGGCAAGAGCTTCCTACTGCTATTGAAAACCACGTTCGTTGGTGGTTTGAACATTACATACACAACAAGACATACCCGGAACTTGAGCGGAATAATCCTCAGGTGGGTAGGGAAAGCATAAAACGGGCAGTGTGGAAGTTTTCAAAGCTTCTTAATATTAAGATCAAGTAATAATCGGGGGCATTTTACCATCTCGTAAGAAATCCACATACATACGCCTTAAAAGGTGACAAGCTGTAATTATCAGCCTGTCACCTTTATTTTTTAAGGATATCTCAATGAACGTAGTAGAAGCAGGTAGAAAGGGCGGCCTCACCGTTTTGAGAAAACTCGGCCGGGAGTTTTACAGCCAGATTGGCAGGAAAGGCCATGCGGCAATGCGTCAGAGGTATCCCAATATGGCAAAACAGTGGGGTAAGCTTGGAGGACGACCAAGGAAAAACAGCCTTGATGACATGGGGGAGTGAACAAATTTTAGAATAAAGGGAGGAACGGACCCGCCCGAATATTCATGTTCACTCCCCCTCCCACATTATAGCACCACCAAAATATAAAATCTTTCTTTCATTTAAAGGTCTAATGAAGTCCTACCTTGAACCGGAAGAAATAAACCGCATGGAGCAGGCAGCATCCAATCTTCGAGACAGGCTTTTGATTCACCTTTTGTTTCACCTCGGCTGCCGTATTAGTGAAGCGCTGGCCTTGACGGTTGACAACATAGACTTTGACAACGCCACGGTTTACATACTGCACCTCAAGACACGCCTTAAGCTATCCTGCTCTAACTGTGGACAAAGACTCGGTAGAAGCCATACCTTTTGCCCCAATTGTGGTGGGAAAATAGAGAAGACCCAAGCTGAGGAGCAGGAGTCACGCCGCCAAAGAGTGCTGCCGATTGACAGGGGTACCCTGAAAATGCTCAAGGAATATATAAAACGCGGCGGCCCTGTACTGCATGATGGAAAGGAGCTCATCTTTGGCGTAAACCGCCATAGAGCCTGGCAGGTTGTTAAAGAGTGCGCTGAAAAGGCAGGGCTACCCAGGCTGGTAAATCCCGAGACCGGCAAAGTACACAATGTCAGTCCCCACCGGTTAAGAGATGCCCTCGCAGTCCAGGCGGTAAAACTTGATGATTCGGGTGACGGCCTGCGGCTTCTTCAGGAGCACCTGGGCCACCAGAGCTTCAATACCACGGCAAAATATAGAAAGATATCCGGTAAAGAGCATAAACAGTGGTACCGGAGACTGTGGAGCAAAGGAACAGATGGCGACGCTACCTCTCAAGCCTAGCCGGGGCGGCTTCCTGCGCCCCTTCGGCTGCGGCATATTTATCCGGGACTTTCTTCTGGGAACTAGTCCCGGCGGTTCTGCGCAGATAGATCCCCTCGTAGGCGCACCGCAGGCGGAGATGTTCCGCGAATACAAGATAGCCCTGCTCAGGGCAACCGCTATGGACAGGGCCATAAAAGCGGAAGAAAAAGCGGCGCGACGAGAAAGACGATACATAGACCCTGACAGGATAACAAGACTGGCCAATAGATATCTGACCAGCATGCCGTACAAGGCTCATGGCTGCCGGTTCCACAGCTTCGGCGGCTACTTTTCCACCATTCAGAAGCTGGGCTGGGTGGAGTTCACTGGCAGGGAGGAACCATCGGCCTTTCAAGACCACTATCCACCGGGCCCACCCCGCAAGTATTTTCGAATCACAAGGGCAGGCCGGGAGGCCAGCGACGATGACTGGTCCAATCCTCGCCGTGCTCTCTACGGCAAGAAATAAACTAGTGTCATTCGAAGAACGATACGCAAGTGACTCCAATCCTCAACATTTTACCGACAGATACGTAAGTCGCAGCCAGCTTTCTCAGTCTCAGCGAATGTAAATTGGCACTGCTAACCACCTTCAGCTTCCCGGCGTGTAACTTGGCAAGCCAACTTCTTTTAGCTTCCCGACGAGTAATTTGGCGCGCCAACCTCCTTCAGCTTCTTTTACGTGTAAATTGGCACTGACAACCCACTTTAGAGTTTTGAACGTGAAAGCCAGGTTGGCAGTTCTATTGTTTGCACCCCGTTTAGCCTCGTTTTTAGGGTATGACAACATACCGGATGATGCTAACCGCCCGGTGAGTGGAAAAGCGGTATAAAGCCATAGGTTATTGGTAGGCCAGTTTTCGTCAACTTACCTTTTATAAACCTGCCAGCTCGGTAGCCAATCACAAGGGTGAAAACCCCGCTACCTGCCTGGCGGTAGTCCCCGCCGTGTTCCACGCCATTTCCCGGGCAAAAGGGATGTCTCGGTACGGTCATGTACCTCAGGGGCCTCTAGCCGGCCATTGAGGGCGTCTTACCCGAGGGGCAGGCTTTATGCCTTAAGCCTCTTCTATTTCTTAAGAAGGATGCCCCGCCAAAATCACGAAAATATAGGTTCATTCTGATAATGAACTTTCGTTCCTTTTGTTGGATGATATAGCTGGCAAAACAAAAGCACCTTAACAATTGAATAGAGCTATAAGCCAAAGCCGTGGACGCTTGCCTTGTCTAGGGGCAAAGTAAATGCCCTAGCCAGTGATTAGCCGAGCTAGGGCAAGTCTAACAAAGGAGTGTGGCTCACAATGCTAGACGTAGGCGAGTATATCATAGACAAACCGCACCATCAATTCGGTAACGGCTATGACCAGCTAGAGGGCAATTACGCAATCTACTATAAGGTAGCGACAAAGTTCGTTTACAAGGCACAGGCACAGGATAGAGAGGACTTGTTACATATCATAATGCTAAATCTGGCTGTTGCCGGCAGGAATAACGGGCACAAGCCCGATAACCCCTCTTGGATGTACCGGATAGCCAGCTTTACCGTAGCCCAATACTGGCGGGACTACTATAGACGGACTTACGGTATAGACTGCGGGCACTGTAGCAATCAGCAGCGCAAAAAGTGTAAGCGGGATAACCTATACGGTAGCCAATGCCCTAGAGCTATCAGGATTGAGAGCCTACAAAAGCCGATAGCCGATGGTGATGGACACTTAACCGAACTCGGAGAGCTGATAACCGATGACAAGGCGTTAGACCTTGCCGAGTGGACGGACATAAACACCTTTTTGCTAGGTTGCCCACAAAGGCTGATAGACATAGCCGAGAAGATACGGGATGGACAAACCCTTACCCAAGTAGAGCTAAACTACCTATGCCGATGGCGAAAACGGCAGCAAAAAACCTTGTTTTAGGGTGTTATGTTTTAGCCCTTTTGCCCAAATACTATAGTGGAGCACCAGTTATGCCAGCGTGTTGCGGGTAACTGGCAAGCTACTACTAGGTGAAGCTGGCAGATTTGCCCACTAGCCAGATAGCCAAAAGGGGTGATTAAACTGGAACAACTGAATATCGTGGGCAAGCGTTCAGGCGATGGCTTTGTCGCTCATAAGGCTTTACTGGTAAACGCCCTGTCAAGGGGACTATCCGAAAGGGTAGTGCTAATGGACTTGACCATCGGGCGCAAAGGCTTACTCGGTTACCTTAAGGCTCTTGGCGGTAGTAATGTCGTCAAGATGATACCGTCTAACGGTAGTGCTAGCGAGTCGCAGGCTAACGGACATAAGAGGCTTAAGGTTATCTGCGGAGCTAATACCAGCTATCTAGCCGACAATGAGTGGATTGGCGATAAAACGCCTCTTACCCTCTGCGAAGTCAGGGTAAGCCCGTCTAACACCGTCACGCCGAATGTCGGAGCCAGTGAGCTAGCCGAGGCACTCAACAGAGTATTGCCCTTTACTGCTAAAGATGACAACCGCCCAGTTCTCCAGTGCGTCAACTTTACGGCTAAAGACGGTAAATTGACGCTGGTTAGCGCCGACGGCTTCAGGCTAGCGGTAATCAGCCTTGACTATGATGACGGAGAGGGGCAAGCCCTAATCAACCGTGATGACCTCAAGGGCATTACCAATGCCCTAAAGAGGGCAAAGCGGGCAAGGGTTAGCTTTGAGGCGGGCGGTGATACCATTGGCGGTTACTCACTCATTATAGACACGGAGCTAGTCCGCTATAAGTGGGTGAGCGTCAACGGTGACTACCCCGACTATGAGAAGCTAATCCCCACCGAGTTTAACACCTATGCCAACTTTGACACGGTAGAGGCAATCAAGGCTACCCAATCGCTCAAAGCACTATCCGACAGCAAAGCCTATCCAATTGACCTCACCATTGGCGATGGTAAGCTGGTTACGGCTAACCCCGACGATAAGGGGCAAGCCGAGCTACCAGCCGATACCGACGGACAAGGCTTTGTGAGGATAGACGGTCAATACTTTGCCGACGCTCTTAAGGCTTGTGGGGGTATGGTGGAGCTTAAGCTCACCAACGCCTACAGCCCAATGCTCTTTACCAATGACGGTTATCAACTGGTGGTAATGCCGATGATGACCGACAAGGCTAATGAGCAGGCCAAAGCCGACAGAGAGGCAAAGGGAGAAGCTGCCACTACCGAGCCAGAAGCTACCGAGCCAGCCAATAAGCCCAAAGGCAAAGCCAAAAGAGCTAAACAGCCAGTATCAGCCAAATAGAACGCTTGACCGAAACAAAGAGCCACGACAAAGAGGCGGGGTAACACCCGTCTTTTTGTCTTTTTAGGGGGATATTCTCCTCAAGCCGTGGAGAGTATCCCCCTATTTATATCTAGATAGAAAGGAGTAAGACTTGAAATTCGGTAAAGGGGTAATCTTTATATTAACCAAAGAGGATATTATTAACCTGGCCAGGGAAACCGGTATCTCTGAAGACATAGTTGATGACCGGTTTATAGAGGAGATAAAGGATGGAGTAGGTGACCTTCTGGTAGTTGAGATTAAGAAGTTTATGCGTGAAATAACGGGCTAAGTCCAATAAAGGGAACAACCTTCCGGTTTCAGGCTGGTAATCAAAGAGAACGGAGGCGGGTAAATACACCTGCCTCCGTTTTTTTGTTCAAAGTAGCCCGATGGGGTGATTAGGAACCCACACCAGGGGGGGAGAGGGTTGACCACCCTAGAAAAGGGGCTGATTTTGGCTCTCAGCGCGTCCCGAACATGATAATTAGGGGGTTGGAGGGATTGTAAGGCTTTCGACTCTTCATGGCCCTATTTGCGGGTGCCCTAGTCTGTTGAAGAAGCTCCCTTATTATCAGGCGGCTGGAAATAGTCGGCTACTGCTTTTAGCATGGTGATAATGAGGTTCCTTGCGTTCTCGGGCAATTTATCTACTTTAGCGAAATAAAACTTCAACCGCGGGTCGGTTAACGGCACTTCCGGACCGTAGTCCATGTCACCCAGCAGGCCGGCCAGCTGCCATACGTATTCCCTTCTAACACCAAGATAGTCAGCAAGACGATTCAGCGAGAAAATACTTGGTTGGTACTCTCTACTAATAAGGTTATGAAGAGTTCCAGGGCTGAGGCCGGCAGCAATAGATAAACCCCTTAATGACAATCCCTTCTCTTTACACTGCTGCCGCACGAATTCTTCCAGCTGCCTTGATGCCAAACGTGTATTCCTCCGTGTATAGATCCGTAGTTATTTTAGAACAAACTGCTAAATAAAACTGCAATTTTAAGGGTAAAAATAAATACGCTGGTAGCTATATCTGCACAATTTCGTAGTTATATTTTCCTATAGAATTCAGTACTATCGTTCTATTGACGCCAGCAGGTGACTATCTTACACTTATAGTATCTACGACGGTAGCTAATATCAGCGACGGAGGTAGCTACCCAAAAAGGAAGCCGAGAGGCGGGTGGTAGTGAATCTCGGCTTGCAAGGAAGTGAAGGGGTCAATATAACCTCATCACATTTGAATTCTATCACAGTGGGAAAAATCTAACAAGAAAGGAGGTGCTCTAATGAAAAAGTTACTAAGCTTATCCCATCGGGACCAGCGCGGTTTTACCCTTATTGAGTTACTGATAGTGGTGGCCATTCTCGGTATCCTTGCCGCCGTAATCGTTCCTAACCTTGCCGGCTTTCTGGCTACCGGCAAAGTCGCTGCCGCCAATACCGAGTTGGCCAATGTGGAGTCAGCCGCCCTCGCCTGGTATGCCGACCACGACGGAACCTGGCCTGGCAGTTCCACTGTCTTGGAGACTGACTACCTCAGCGGCGCAACGACGTATGCTACTTACTCATTTGATCCTTGGGGCAAGGTAAAGGATCCGGTGCTAAAAGAGGGAATAACCGGTATTCAATGGGCTGCTGGCGACCATGAGTGGCAAAAGAGTTAATATCTCCGTCTTGGTTTGGAGGGCTTCAGACTAAGACAAGCTATGGTACTAGTAGGCGGGCTCTGCCAGGGGAGACCGGGACGAAAACAATCAGCAGCTCCCCTCCCGTTGCAGTTCCGGGCATAATCGGGCAAGTGGCATCCCGCTATCTGGTACTGATGGCGAGTGGATATATGGCTGCACAATTTGGACTTTTGTTACCTAAATAGCTCTCGCTTGCCATAATGCTTGAAGGTGAAAATAACCCCGCTTGGTTGCTATCAAGCCTTTTATTCCAAGGCATTTACCCTTGATAAAGCGTCCTCTATCCCTACTTTCTGCCATCGGCTATCCATTCCTATATGTTTATAGCGTACCCGTTTACACCTTCGCCCGAGATTTTCTGTGTGCCCTGGAGGAAGTCTCTTTCCATTTCTCTGGGTTCGCCTTCCGCCAGGCCACACACTTCTTTTTATACTCTGCCTTCTCTTCTGGGCTCAAACTCCTGTAGTAGTGTTTTCTCCTATACTGGCTACACTCTCTACAGAACCTCCGATAGCCTGATGGACGCGGCCCACCGCATCGGTCACACCTCCTCATCTCGGCAATAAGCGACGGTATTTGTCTAACCTGCTCCTCCGAATAAAGCCAGCGACCCCCGGGCTTTGTCGGGTTTACTATACCCTCTTTTCTTAGCTGGATGAGCTACCATGGTAGGTATCCCAGCTTAACCGCAACCGTGTGTTCAGGTAATAACGTAACTCGTGATGGGCTGTATTTAGCTAAAATCTGTCTCACCCCCTCATGGCTTATGCCAAACACCAGACCCAGTTGCCTGAGACTCTTGCCCTTGTTTCTTTCGTGGACAAGCAACTCTAAAGTGTCTGGTGAGATTCTGTTTCTTCCGGTGTGTTCCGCAGTCCTTTGCATATGAATATTGCCTTACGGATCGGGTAGGCGTGATGTCACTTACCCATTTCCACTTAACGCCAGAGCTCCTTAGCCACGTCATCCAGACCCAGCTCCAGCAGTTTCTTTTTACTCGGCTTGGCTGTCTTGAGGTCCCAGTCCATGACAGCAAAGTAATCTTTAATCATAGTATCCTCATCAATAGTTACCCCGGACAGGGGGCCCTCTTTCAGCGGTGGTCTACCGAGCACCCTGTCGGGAACTTTGAACTTTAGCGGGTTCAACCCTTCCCGGATATTGAAAGCATGACGAATGTTAGAGATTCTCTCCCCGGTCTTAAGCAGCTCATCTTTGGTTATATCCCAGCCGGTAACCGCTCCCATAAACTCAGCGATAGGGTCAATGGTGGGAAAAGCCCAGTAAACGAAAAGGCACATCCCGGTGCAAACCACAGCCTGGTGAAAGTTGCTACCTATCCGGCGTGCTTCGCCTCTGCCGGCGAAGGATTTTAAGTCGAATCTGGGCACCAGCCCTGAGGGATGGGCGGGCCCGTCCGACAATTCTGAACCGACAAAATGGCGACCTGGGGTGGGGTCCAGCCTGTAGCTAGTGGCGTAGTTGAATGCATGTTTGGGGTCATGTGCCGGAAGCTCCTGTCCCTGAACGTGTATGGCGTATTGGTCGGCGCCCTTGCCAATCTTCTCCGCCGCCACCTTCGCCCCATCGGCCAACACGGCACCAAAACCTTCCCTCTTGGCCAGCTTTTCAGTCATGGCAACGATGGCTTTATGGTTGCCCCAGGTCATTTCGATACCATCGGTGTCTGCTTTAGTAATAAGCCCATTCTCAAAACATTCAATAGCCATGGCGATAGTAGCCCCGGCAGATATGGTATCAATCCCGTGGCGATCACAAATATCGTTTACCTTGATTATCGATTCAAGGTTGTTATTGAGACAATTGGTTCCAAACATAGCAATTGTCTCATATTCAGGTCTACGTGAACCGGCCCCATATTTATACTCTCCGGTTCCTTCCTTCATGTACCCTCCACATCCAATAGGGCACAGGTAGCAGGCAAACCTCTTCGACATACTCTTATTCAAAACGTCGGCCCCGATGAGGCCAGCATCCGGGAAGTCAGTAACCGCTACCCCTCCCCAGTTTTTGACCGGCGAATCACCGGTCTGGACGCCTACAAGAGTGAGAAACGGCGTGCCTATCGGCTTCAGCCATTCAATATGCCCTCCCAGTTCATCCAGATACTTTTTTCTCAGTGTCTTAACCCTTGCTTCATCGGCGAGAGGAACCTTCATGTTACCCTTCACCGCCACTGCCTTGAGCTTCTTTGAGCCCATCACGGCGCCCAAACCGGAACGCGCCGCGGTTCTGCTCCTGCTTATAACCGCAGAGATGAGAGAGAGGTTCTCTCCTGATGGGCCGATGCAGGCTACTTCCACATCCTTGCCCAGTTCAGACTTGAGTATGTCTTCAGTCTGGCGAGTATCCTTCCCCCACAGATGGGCGGCATCTCTCAGTTCGGCTTTACCATTATCAATAAAGAGGTAAACCGGCTTTTCTGATATGCCGGTAAAGAACACAGCGTCATAGCCGGCGAACTTCAGGTAAGCCCCGAAATAACCCCCCGAATTGGCATCACCCCACCCCCCGGTTAAGGGTGATTTAGCCACTACGGTGTGCTTTGTACCCGAAAGTGCCGGGGTACCGGTGAATGGGCCGGTAAGAAAGCCCAAGATATTATCCGGGCCCAGTGGGCTGGCGCCGGCCTTCTGCCGGCTGAAGAGGATTCTGGCACCGATACCATAGCCGCCAATGAACTGGCGGCAAAGCTTTTCGTCGAGTACCTCATCCTTTAACTCATTTTTGGAAAGATCCACAAATAAAATCTTCCCCATATAGCCTCGTGCCATAACTTCTCCTTATCTTCCTGTCAGGAGGCTCAACTGGGGTTACCCGAGTTAGCCTGGGATTGCCAATATCAGCTAGTACGGCTATGTTTGACCTACTCTCGCTGACATTAGATTGACTATCAACTCTGCAATTTTTATTTCAAACCTAACCTATAAGGTTCGGTAAAAATGTGGCAATTTGAGGAAAGGCCACCACCAGACCAGTGCAAAGCAATACTGGCGGAATAAACCAGAGCGCCGACTTAAATATGCCACCGCTGGAAGACCCTGGAACCATGCCGCTAACGACATATACTACAAATCCCACCGGCGGTGTAATGCCGCTCACTATTACTATGAGCATGAGTACCACCCCGAACCATACCAGATCGAAGCCTGCCGCCATCCATAGAGGAAGGAAGAGTGGTATGGTGAATATCATCAGTATCGAAGCCTCGAAAATCATACCACCCAGGAAGAAGAATACCAGGACGGATAGCAGAATAAGCCCGGGAGACCACCCACCCATAAGTGTTACCATTGTCGCCGGAATCCTCGTCAGCGACAGGAAAGGAGCAAAGGCCCAGGCACCGATTATAAGGAGAAAGACCATGCCTGTTGTTTGTACCGAACTAAGAGCAGCACGGCGAAATTTTTGCCAGTTAAGCTGCCTTTTTATAAGACCTACAACAAGAGCGGCGAAAGCTCCGAGCGCTCCAGCTTCAGTAATAGTGATAAACCCGCTATAGATGCCCCCGAAGACGATAATAACCAGAAGCAACACTCCCCATACGTATCTGAGCGACAAGAACCTTTCGGCCCAGGTTGCTTTAGGCACCGCCGGACCCTTTTCCGGAGAAATCCGGCAAATAATATAGATGACAACCATATACAGGAAAGTAACAATTAAACCGGGGAAGACTCCACCCAGAAAAAGTGCGCCAATATTTACGTTCGCCAGCAAGCCATAGATAATGAAGCCAAGGCTGGGGGGAATCAGAAAGCTCAGGATTCCACCAGAGCAAATAGTAGCCAGGGATAGGTTATCATCGTATTGATATTTTCTCATCTCCGGTAAACAGACTGAGGTCATAGTAGCCGATCCGGCGATGTTGTCGCCGCAGACAGCGCTAAAACCAGCTGCCGTCACCGTTGTGGTCATGGCCAGCCCACCACGCACCCCCCCCAACCATTTGGACGCAGCTCGGAAAAGGTCTGTGCCTAGTCTTCCTTCATTGGCAAGAAGACCCATAAACACAAAGAGAGGGATGAGGCTCCACAGATGAGTCATAGAGGTATCGTAAATGGCCCTGACAACCATATGCAATGCTTGAGGCAAACCGCTCAGGTACCAGATGCCCCCGAAGCTAACCAGAAGCAGGGCTATGCCAACGGGCATCTCCAGAAACAGCAAAAGGAGAAGTATACCCCAGCCAATAATACCTACAACTAGTGGGCTTATTTCCATATGCTAATCGCCTGTTTCAAGACTTAGTCATTCCCCTCTATTGCTTTTACCAGAGAGCTTGGGAACTGGACTAAAAAGACCCAGCCCACTATTATCAAACAAAGGGCCCCGAATAGCCCAAACGGGTAGAGTGGTAGGAAGGTAAACTGGTTGCACGTGAGCTGGGCGGCTTTCAATTTCAGGGCAAGGGCCACCAGCTGCGAGGCCAGCAGCCAAATCAGCAATCCAGATATGAGATACATTATGCTAACCATATATAGGCGGACTCTCGGCGGGAGATGTGACGTCACGATGTCTATGGCGAAGTGCCCTTTCCTGATCGTAGAATAGGAGAATGAGGAGAAGAATACTACGGATAACAGTAGTGTAACGATTTCATAGGAGCCGTAGACGGGGGCGGAAAAGAGCCGCCGTCCAGTGGCATCGACGACAGTGACTAATACCATCGCAATTAGCCCTGCTGCACTGATTGCCCCCAGCACACTAAATAGCGAAGAAGTGCGCTGTTCTAAAAAACGGGCGGCGGCTCTCATAGAAGATAACCCCATAAATAACACTGCCTAGCTTTTTACCTCAAGAAGTCCTGTATTCTTACTTCTTTGGAGCGCTTATTTTACCCGGTCTGCTTTTTTCTAATCCCTCTTTACCCTTCAGCTTAAATGTTCGGTACTCCCGGTGAGAAATCTTCTCGTTGGGGTGCCCGAAATTCAGCTCTTTCAATGCCTCGACAACTTTCTGCACCTTTGGTGCCATTTCCTGCCTGCTCATTTCCATTAGATGTGGCGGAATCTTCTTCCGCTCTTCGGGTTCCATGACCAGTAAATCGCAAATTGCCTCTGATGCCCAACGCGCAGCTTGTACAACCATCTGCTGATCACGCCCGCCCTCCCAAAAATCCGAGGGCAACCCACATTTATCCTTTTGATAAGCAGAAAAGACCATCTCCGTCCACATGGCATCAGGGTCAAGAAAGTCTATAGCCCGCTGAGTCCGATTATAGCGTAGTCTAAGACAATCTAGAGCACCGTACACCTCCTGAAATCTATTGATTACGTATTCCACAATTGGCACAGATACTGTAGAATTCTTACGCCAATGCTTCTTTACATCGTCGGTAGTAACATCCACTACAGAACTTATAACAAAAGCACTAGCGGAAATAGCCCCGCAGGTGCCGATTCCTGTCTCGGCTACACCAGCAGCAAGCCCCAGCATTCCTCTTTTTATTATTTCTTGTGTTTCGGGGGGATATATCTCTATCCCCTCAGACTTGAACGCTTCGCATATCCCTTCAAAAGTACACACGGCACAGGCATAGTATATTTGCCCGTATTCATCGGTGAGGTGGCCTGCTTTATCTATTATTCTTTCCTTCTTTGCCTCGTCTATATCTACTTTCCCAAACACTTTTATTTACCTCCTTACTGTCACCTTATTACATACTGATGGTTATCACCTCGATATATGATAGCGCTTATCACATCCTTCATAGCCTTTACGCAGGGTTAAGAGAAAAACCTCCTAAATTTTTCTAGTGTTTAAGAATTTGTTCCCTAATCTACAATTATTCAATAAGCTCTCTTGACTCTCTATCCCTCCTTCTCCCTTCGCAAGAATTTTCGCCTCCAATCCAACTATGCTTACTAATAAACCAACTGATTTAAAAGCCCAAGCCTTTATATAATTCTACTAACTCATGGGTTCTCTCAAACATCTCTCTAGCCGGTAGTCCTTGGGCTTCCAGTTCGGCTAATGTCTCTTCAATGAGAGGCTCCGATGCCGCGAGCCATCTATTTCGCTCCTCTGGAGGAAGAACATAGACAGGGGGTAAGCCCTCCCGCGCGTCGAGATATTTCACACACTCATCATGGTTGTAGCCAAAACGCATTCCATGATATATCGATAGAAGTATGCCGGTATTATCATCAAATGCTTCCTTGATATCGGGAGGGAGGCTATTATACTTATCCTTGTTCATAATGAAAAACTGGGCCGAGGTGCCGTTGTAGAGAATCTCTGTGATATAAGGTGCCACTTCGGCCAATCCAAAAAGCACACATCCGTTGGTATCCTGCCAAGCCCCATCTACAGTTCCTCTTTCCAGAGCCATGTAAAAGTCTGTTGCGGGCATGGCTACGCCCACAGCACCTAATGCTTCTATGAACGAAAGCTCGGGGTCTCCCACATTAGCTATCTTCAGACCCTTAAGGTCATCCAATGTCTTAATCTGCTTTGTACTGCAGGCTACACTCCAAGGTTCATTAGTCCCTTGCCATAGAACCTTAACATCATCCCACTCATGAGCATAATAGCCTTCTTCAAATATCTTCTGCCGCACCATTGAACTCTGTACCGAATTTTCGAAAAAGCCGGGGTTCCGCAAGGAGGCCGTCATTGGGAACTGGCCAGGAAAGGCAGTAACGTTTACAAGGCCAATGTCACAGATTCCCGCATTAACCGCCTCCCACATGTCCATCATGCCTACTAAAGTGGCTCCTGGGTAACGATCAAAAATTACCTTGCCGTTAGTTTGGTACTCTATGGAGTCCATCCAGTAGTTAAAGACCCAATCAAATGGATCCCACCCTATTGGTTCAGGCATCTGTGTTGGCGTCCAATTAGCCGCTATTATCTCTATAGGCCCCTCCGGTGGTGGCGCGGTTGGCTCTGTTGGCGTGGTTGGTTGTGTCGGTGTGGTTGGTTGTGTCGGTGTTTCGGGTGTCGGGCAACCGATGGCAATCAGGCTGACGGCTAACAGCAGTGCCAGCGGGATTAACAGTAGTTTCTTTTTCACTTGTTTTTCCTCCTTTATATTATTTCTGCTTTTATCATCAAGCCCCCTATTATTATTTCTTGGGGGCGCTTATTGAACCCAGTCTGCCTTCTTCTACTCCCTTTTTACCCTTCAGCTTAAACGTCCAGTAGTCCCGGTAGGAAAGCTTCTCATCGGGGCGCCCGAACTTAAACTTCTTCAAGGCCTCAACGACTGGCTGAAGCTTTGGCGCCATTTCCTGCATGCCCAGGCCCCTCAGGTGTGGTGGCAGCTCCTTCCGCTCTTCGGGTTCCAGGGCTAATAAATCGCAAATTGCCTCGGCTGCCCAGCGCGCACCCTGAACCGGCGGCGTCTGTTCACGCCCGCCTTCGAATTTTTCGGCAATCATGGCGCACTTGTTGGGCTGATACAGAATAAAGAGTTCTTCGTTTATCCTAGCGTCGGGGTCGAGGAGGTCAAAAGCCCGCTGGACCCGATTATAGCGTATTCTAAGGCAGTCTATAGCGCCGTATGTCTGCTCGAACCTGTCCACTATGTATGTCACAGCGGGGACACATGAGGCATAGTTGAGGTTAGCGTTTTTCGTTAGCTCCTCGGTGGTAACGCCGACCACGTAGCCGATAAGAAACGTAGCGGCGGTAACAGCTCCGCAGGTGCCGACTCCGGACATAGCCACACCACCGTGAAGGGCTATAAACGCAGAGGTTAGCGTGTCCTGTATTTCTTTTGGAAATAGCTCTACACCCTCATCCCTGAATGCCTCGGCTATGCCCTCGAAAATACCCGGGGCGCAGGCCATGTATTTTGCCCCATATTCATCGGCAAGGTGACCCGCCTTGTCAATTACTCTCTTCCTCTGCGCATCGTCAAACTTGACTTTCTTAATCATCTTTACCTCCTTTGGTGTTATATCATCTTAGACTATAATAGTTATATTTTTAAATTATTACGGTCATCACCTCCTACTTTAAAATATTTATTTCAGTTTTTTCTGATTAATCCTTGTATTCTTCCTCTTTTGGGGCGCTTATCGAGCCCAGTCTGCCTTCTTCTACTCCCTTTTTACCCTTCAGCTTAAACGTCCAGTAGTCCCGGTAAGAAATCTTCTCATCGGGGCGCCCGAACTTAAACTTCTTCAAGGCCTCAACGACTGGCTGAAGCTTTGGCGCCATTTCCTGCATGCCCAGGCCCCTCAGGTGTGGTGGCAGCTCCTTCCGCTCTTCGGGTTCCAGGGCTAATAAATCGCAAATTGCCTCGGCTGCCCAGCGCGCACCCTGAACCGGCGGCGTCTGTTCACGCCCGCCTTCGAATTTTTCGGCAATCATGGCGCACTTGTTGGGCTGATACATAATAAAAAGCTCCTCATTTATCCTGGCGTCAGGATCAAGGAGGTCAAAAGCCCGCTGAACCCGATTATAGCGTATTCTAAGGCAGTCTATAGCGCCGTATGTCTGCTCGAACCTGTCCACTATGTATGTCGCAGCGGGGACACATGAGGCATAGTTGAGGTTGGCGTTTTTCGTTAGCTCCTCGGTGGTAACGCCGACCACGTAGCCGATAAGAAACGTAGCGGCGGTAACAGCTCCGCATGTGCCGACTCCGGACATAGCCACACCGCCGTGAAGGGCTATAAACGCAGAGGTTAGCGTGTCCTGTATTTCTTTTGGAAATAGCTCTATGCCTTCATCCCTGAATGCCTCGGCTATCCCTTCGAAAATAGCCGGGGCACAGGCCATGTATACTTGCCCGTATTCATCGGCAAGGTGGCCCGCTTTCTCTATTATCCTTTCCCTCTGCGCATCATCGATTTTAATTTTCCCGATCATCTTTTACTCCTTTGGTGTTTTATCATCTTAGACTGTGTTCGTTACACTGTTAAGCCTCTCATTCCGCCCTTTTTACCCTAAGCAGGCTTCTTGAGCTTACCCGGGCCGAAGGCAGAGTAGTCCAGGTCATAGAACTGCCGGCAGGTGGTAAAGTAGGCATAGTGCACACCGCCCAGGAACAGCTTCAGTATTGCCGAATCGCGGTAGTACTTCTCGTAGTTATTTTCGCGGGCATAGCCGTAGGAGCCCATAAGCTCCATCCCCTTCAGAATCAGCTCCGGCGCTGTTCTGGTGATATAGCCGTGGACAGCGTGCCCCTTAGCCATCATACTGGGGGAGTCCCACATACCGTAGATATCCATATGGTCATATTCATAGGCCAGCTCTAGGACGGCGGCCCTGGCCACAGTTATCACCGAGGCCATCTCACCCAGGATCATTGCCGCATGGAGGTGCTGGTTGACAGGTTTACCCCCGGCCACCCTCTCACTCGTGTACTCAAGGAGAACATCAAATGCCCCCTGCAGGATACCAACGGCGTTGGCTGAATCCAGGGGCATAGGGGCATTGATTGTATTTTGGAATAGGGCCCAGGCCTCGGGCCCCTGTATTCCCCACTCCTTGGGCACCCTTACGCCATCAAAGTAGGTAGAGGTATTTCTGACCGCTTGAGCGCCGCACTTGACCTCGAACTTACCGTGGGAGACCCCGGGCCAGGGCTCCGGGACATAGACCAGGGCAAAGGCATCTACCCCCAGCTTTGGGTCCATATTACAGACCACGCAATGGAGGTCAGCTATGCCGCTGTTAGTCGCCCAGAACTTATTACCGTTTATGACCCATTCGTTACCCTCAAGCTTAGCTCTCACCCCTATAGTTCTGCCATCATTCAGCGAGTTCTCGATATCCACGGAAGGGTCTGTCTCACTCATATTAAAACAGGCAACGGCCATCTCGTTACCGGTGAACTTGGGGGCAAACTCGCTAAGCACCGCCTTTGCCCAGGCGTTACCTGTTGGTGAAGGCGAGAAATAGGCCAGGGCGGCCGGTGTCCACCCCCATTCGGTGCAGGCGCTGTGGAGGTTTATACCAAAGTCACCCCGTGATAATTGCTCGCCTTTTAGAGAGCCCGCCACCATAGATAGAGCTTCATTCCCGCCAAACTCTTTTGGAATCATGTTTTTCTGGCAGCCAAGGTCTACCTGTAATTTCTTCAAAACGGGGTTGATTACCTTTTCATGGGTTACATCATCATCAACCTTGTCACGGACCGGCATAATCTCGTTATCGGTAAAATCAGCAAACAGCTTCTGTACCATCCGGTGTTCTTCATTAACAAAACACTCCGGGTATTGTAGCCTGTACCATTGACTGCTCTGGTCTAACATTTACCCCCCCCCTTAATTAATATTTAATGTTATTTGATTAAGTTGCGGCTAATAGAGTTCTTCCCCGGACAGGATATAAGCCCCCGAAGTCATCGGCTGCCATTTCTTTAGAAAGTCCTGGAACTTCTGTGACGGGGCATCTTTCTGGGAAAACTCCTCCAGGCTGGTCAGGTGCATAATTCCGATGTATTTAAAGGGGATTTCCCCCGATGCGGACCCCGTAATCTTGACCATCTCGAATTTCTTGACCGATGAGAGGCTTTCAAGCAGAGGGCCTTTCTCGTTGATAACGTAGTCCTTGTACTCTTCGTCAGTTACGTTCTCCGCCAGATTGTAGAGGATGATTTCCTTTGCCATTTTTAACGCTCCTTTCCTTGAGTATCCCAAATTCCCCCGTAGAACTGGCATTCTGAATATAAAATATAAAGCACTAGGCATTTAAACGGAAAAGTTTGGGAAGTATTTGCCTCATTTCTTCTTCAGTGTAACCATTGGCCTCAAAGTTATCTCTCGTCTTTTCTATTAGCTCATCAATGCTTTCACATTTCCAAAATTTCTCCAATTTATTCTCGTACTCCCTACCTCCCATAGCCTCATTTATTATAGTTGCAATATCTTTTAGGCCAAATGAATACCCCTTTATCTGGGGGTAGAGGGCTGACTGACAGAAAGGACACACATCCACCAAATAATCGGCCCCAGTTTTTCCGGCCTCTTCTACAAGTGTGTGCCCTAACTTCTGGCCGAGTTCAGGATGGGTCATGTTGGCTAATCCACCACAGCAAAGGGTTTCTCCCCTATTGTGTTCCATTTCCACAATCTTCAATCCGGGAATAGCCTCCAGAAGTTTTCTCGGCGATTCAGTGTCTTTAAAGCGCCGAGCTAGCACGCAAGAGTCATGGGGGGTTACCGTTTTCTCCACAGGCTTTATAAAGTTTATCTTATCCAAGTTCTCACTAAGGAACTGGGTATAGAATTTAAGTTCAAACTCCGTATCATCGTAAAGAAACTCGGGATAATACTCCCCAAACTGGCGATAACAACCGGTACAGTTAAAGATGAGTCTTTTCGGAGAAAAGGCTTCCTTCAGCGCAGCGACTAACTCCCGGCCGACCTTTTCTGAATCCCTAACCCTACCACCCGCAGGACAAAAAGCGGTACCACAACATAGTTCTCCTCCCCCTATAGTAACGAAGTCAACCCCTATTTTCTCCAAGATATCAAGAAAGGCAAATACATTATGGGGTAATGCCTGAGGGGAACATCCCAGAAACACCACATTTTCCGTCTTTTTTGGTTGGGGAGGTATATTTGTTAACCATCTTCGCTCAGAGGGTTTTATTTGAATACCAGCAAGGATTTCATATAGGTTTATTCTTTGCCCAGGCAAAACAAAATTGAGTACTTCGGGCTGTTCTTTACCTTGCTCCACCAGCTCAACTTTTGTTGCCTCAATCACCCGAAGAACATCAATTCCTTGAGGGCAAAAATCGGTACAATATCCACATCCTGCGCAACTGAAAGCTGTGGTGTAAACTTCTTCCGAGAAGACCCCATCTTTTAAGAAATCTACCATGCTTTCTATAATCTCCACAGGGTCTTTTCCCCTTAGCGCCGGATTAAGTGGAAACATCCGACAGTTGCCCATACATTCCCCACAAAGAACACATTGCTCAATGAATTGATGAATAACATCATCATAAAGTTCCTTGTATGAAGAATACTTACTCTCGGACACTTTCATCCTCCTCTTGACCAAATGGACTTCTTATTACCATATGATGTCGCACCCTTCGAAGATTATCTCTACTTTAGTTGAGACCAACCAGTTGAGGTTTTAAGGGTTCCGGGCTTCCCGGTTTAACTCCTCTAACATGTCCATCTTTTGTTTGATGAACCCTTCTTTGCCGGCTGCGTAAGCCGGCAGAACCCATTTCATATCCTTTAGGTTCTGCGTTATAGTCGGTATCCAGTTATATGGGATAGATATCATTATCCATCCTTCTGGGAACGATTCGTGGGCTTTCATGCCAAAGGACAATCCGGTGACTGTGTAGTTGACTTTGCCGCTTTGAAACGGATAAACAAAAGCCCAAGCACAGCTCAATACACCTGTTTTCCGGGTTTCCCATATTACGCCGGTTGAATAGGCCATTGCTCTTAGAATTATTTCCGCTTGGCTGGGAGTGGCCATAACAATCAAGACGTCCGGGTCGAATGTTAGTTCGTCTAAGGCGGATAGAGCGACATAGTTAACAGTGCCCCTCCGCATTCTGGGAAGTTCCAGATAGAGTTTTGCGTTATCACGCGGCTCTTTAAATATTTCAAGTTTTTGCCCTATTTGCCCGCTTTCGACAATGGGCACATCTATCATGCCCAGTGCTAAGCTTCCAATGCAAATCTCGTCGTCTTTAGTGAAGTAAAAAGGTTTCCCCCTTTTCTGCTCTTCGCCAACCATTTGACAAAAAGACATCTGTTTGTCTATATGCTCTATCCCTTCCAAGTTATGGTAAAGGAACTTTATACCTACAGGTGGTATCTCAAAATTAAATTTCTCAAACATGGTTAAGCTTTCTGGAGTTGCCATCTCTTTCTCCTTTTTTTAGCTGTCTAGCTTCTATCTTACAGAGGTGCAAGCTAGTAATAAAATCTGGTAACCCTTTTTAGTTTCTGCTAAAATACACCCTTTCACCTCCTCCCTTTTGGAAGCTAGTTCTCTCGGGAGTGTAAAGTTTAATTTCTACCTACAAGCGACTGTTTATTGCGAATTTAGCCAACTAGATGCAAGATACCCTGTTCCGTTCTAAAACACAAGGGCCTATTGACCGTGTCCTAAAGTCCGCCCCCGGCCAAGAGACGGGGTACTTCAGTTGCTAGCGACCCCCACTTATGCTACAATCATCGCCACGAGGTAAGATGTGGTTAAAGTGAAACCGGAATCTACTTCAGAACATTACAAATCCAATAAGATCAGAATAGTGCTGGCTGACGACCACCCTCTGCTGCGCCAGGCGTTGAGGGATGTCCTGGAAAAACAGCCCGACTTTGAGGTTATTGCCGAAGCCAGCGATGGTAAAGAAGCGGTCAAACTGGCCACCGAGCTGCTGCCTGATGTCGTGATTATGGATATAAGTATGCCGGA
>Ga0315547_1000976_pt1 | contig 24600 bp, 13 predicted proteins | sample SalMarSW160240MG_2_FD_202542 | JGI IMG/M metagenome (GOLD analysis project Ga0315547, IMG submission 202542) | Salt marsh sediment microbial communities from the Plum Island Ecosystem LTER, Massachusetts, United States - Salt Marsh Sediment SW1601-240 ...
AAACTCGGTGTTTCGATTCCCTCGATCATTCGTTGGGAAGAGGAGATTGCGCAGCCGAATGACTATAACTGCTACAAGATAGAGCGGTTCCTCGCAGAAGGGATCGTTTCTCCTGTGCTCGCTGGGAGGGAGATCCGCCAGCTCGGTCTATTCCCCGAAGAGGGGGCTGGGAAAGCACGATGACCAGGATCAACAAATTGGAACTCCGCGGGTTCAAGTCGTTCCGCACGAAGACGGTGGTCCCGTTCTTCGACGGTCTGACCGCGGTGATCGGCGAGAACGGATCGGGAAAATCGAACCTGTTCGACGCGATCAGTTTCGTGATGGGAAGGAGATCTTCGCAGCTGCGCTCCGACAGGTTGGAGCACCTGATCTTCAACGGAGGAGGGAAGCAGGGTTCGTTGGACGATGCGGAGGTGGTCCTCTACCTGGATAACGAAGACGGGGTCTTCAATCAATTCTTCCCGGACGGGGCGGTTCCCGAGGTGATTCTCGGTCGGCGGCTCACCCGCCATTCCTCCACCTACACCTTCATGGGAAAGACCTGCACACGGGGGATGATCGATCGGGTACTCGAGTCAGGGAGCATCGACCCGGATGGGCAACAGTTGATCGCTCAGGGAAGGATTACCGAGGTGATCAAAAAGAGCCCTGTCCGTCGTCGTGAGATCATCGATGAGGTCAGCGGTATTGCCGCCTACGACGATAAGCGGAAGAAAGCGATTATCGAGCTTAAGGACGTGAAGTCGAAGTTGAACACGCACCGGGTGATCCTCGCCGAACGGCGGCGGCGGCTGGTCACGCTTGAGCACGAGCGCGATGCTGCCCTGGAGCACCAACAGCTAACCGAGGAGCAAACTCGCCTCGAACAGTCAATTCGCCACCACAAGAGGGAAAAGATCGTCGAGAAGCTCGATCGGGCTCGTACCGAACGCAGTGGAATGGCCGAGCGGATCGAGGCCCTCGATGCAGAGGTGACTAAGCTCGATCTCGCGATCGAGAACAAGGAATGGGAACTCGAAGGAATGCGGGATGACCTGGAAAAGACCGGTCAGGTCACCATGGTGAAGGCGATTGAGCACTTGCGTTCCCAGGTCTTCCAGAAACAAGGGGAGATCGAGCTTGCACGGCAGCAGGCGCGGAATCTTCAAGAGATGATCGATGAGGTAGCGAAGATCAAGGCAGCGGAGGCGGCGCGTACGCAGGTCAGCGGGAGCAGGAACCGTGCTGTGCAGGCATTGATCGAGCGGAAACGCGGTGGTGTCTACGGGACGATCGCCTCCCTGTCGACAGCGAGGTCCGGTTTTGAGGTGGCATTCGAGACGGCTGCTGGTGGGCACATGAACGACCTGGTCGTTGACTCGCGCGAGACCGCGATCGACTGCATAAATTACCTGAAGCAGAATCGCCTTGGCCGCGCACGTATCCTCCCGTTGCGGCGCTTGGTTACCGCGCGTAAGAGCCTCACCTCGGCTGATGCTCTCAAACTTTCTGGAGTGATCGACTACGCAATCAACTTGGTCGAGTTCGATCCCAAGTATCGGCGTGCATTCGAGTACATCCTCTCCGATGCGATCGTTGCCGAGAACCTGGAGGCGTTGCGGGAGATCGACGGAGTACGTGCGGTCACCCTGGACGGGGACCTACAGAGCAAGGGAGGTGCACTCACCGGTGGATGGCGCGCGGGAGCGGGGAAGAAGGACCCGACAGCGAAACCGGCCGACGCCAGCTTCGATACCGCCAAACGGCGGCAGCAGATCTCCAAACTAAAGAAACAGATCACCACCCTCACCGAAGAGATCGAGGAATTGGAAGGACGCCTCGCGGAGAAGGAAGAGGAGTTCACCGTTAAGGAACAGGAGGAGAGCCTGGCAAAGGGGGCGGCGAGCACACGCAGCGATGAACTCCACGCACTGCGCGATAAGCGCCGGGACACCTACCGTGAGCTGGAGACCCTCCGCCGAGGACTCACCCGATACGAGCGCCAGGAGGCTGAAGCACAGGCTGAATTGGAATCTCTCAGCGAGGAGGAACACGATCCTTCCTATTACATCGAGGGGGCGATCGCGGAGCTCGAACGGAAGATCGATGCGAATAGGCGACGCTTACGCCGGTTGGAGCCGGTGAATATGCGAGCAATCGATGAGTACGCAGACTACGAGAAGGAGTACGAGACGTTCCGCGAGAAGGTCGATACCCTGGAGGGGGAGAAGCACGAGATCGAACTCTTGATCGGCGAGATCGAGGAACGGAAGAAAGAGCGTTTCCTCGACACCCTGGAGACGATCAACGGCCAGTTCAATCGCATCTTCGAGAAGCTGTTCGAGGGCGGACACTCCTCTCTGGAGCTGGAGGAGCCGGGGAATATCGCATCGGGGCTCCTGATCAAGGCAAACCCACCGGACAAGGAACCACACGTGATCGACTCACTTTCAGGAGGGGAACAGACCCTGGTGGCAACGGCGTTCATCTTTGCCCTGCAAGAGTATCAACGGGCCCCGTTCTTCATCCTGGACGAGATCGATGCGGCGCTTGACCTGATGAACGTGATGCGGCTAGCGCGGATGCTCCGCGAGTATGCCCAGCGGATTCAGGTGATCGTTGTCTCGCACAGTGAGGAAACAGTTCGTCATGCCGACCGTGCCTATGGGGTGACAATCAAGGATGGAGCTTCACAGATACTAGCGCTCAATCTGAATTAGGAGGGGCACGACCAGATGGAAGACGCAATACGGATCGCCGATGTTCCCATCGAGGCTCTGATAGAGGAGTCCTGGGAGGGGACCTTAGAGCGATTGACCGTGGATATGGATCCATGGGACATCGATGTTGCCGAGCTTGCGCGTCGGTACCGTCAGTACATCGAGGCGTTGCGAGAGCTTTGCTTCGAGGTCTCCGGGAGGATGGTCCTCACGTGCTCTATCCTGCTTCGGATGCAATCGGACGATCTTCTTGCCGCCGCTCGTCCCGCTGAGCGGAGCAATCTGATCGAGGAGCTGGAGGAGGCGGTCGAGGAGGAAGCGGCAGAGTGGGAACCGGTTGCTCCAGATGAGTTCTCCCTTCCCCTGATGCGGCGACCACATCGTCAGGTAACCCTGTCTGACTTGCGGCGGGCGTTCGCGGCGGCGTTGAAGGTGAGCCACCGGCGCGTGACCCGCACCGCCGAGAGGATCGATGACGACGACGAGGAGATCTTCGACCACTTCCAGATTGGCGGCGAGAACTTCGGCGATCGCCTGCACTCCCTGTTCAGCAAGATCAAGGACCTCCTCAGCGGCCGGCGGCGGATCAGCTTCTTCCGCCTGCTCGATCGCGGGGATAAGGAGGAGAAGATCCGGTATTTCTTCGAGGTCCTGCACCTGGACTCGCAGGGGGAGATCTCCTGCGCGCAGGAGGAATTCCTCGGCGATATCACCATCAGCCTCCCTCAGGAGGCGTGAGGAAGAGATTGAGTGATTTAACGAGTGAGAGATTGAGTGATTTAACAATCTCCCGATCATTCAATCGCTAAATCTTTCAATTCGTGATAAGCAACGTACCGGATGCTAAACAAGTATGGGAGAGACAATGCCAAGTACGGGAGACGGTGATAAGGAACGCGATCGAGGGCTGCTAGAGGCGGCCCTCTTCCTTGCGGGAAAGCCGTTGTCGCAAAGGAAGCTGGCGAAGATCCTCGATGAGGCCTCGTTGGCGTACGTCGACCTGCTCCTTGACGAACTACGCGAGGAGCTGTCGCAACCCCATCGCGGGATCGAACTTCGCGCAGAGGAGGGGAAGATCCTCCTTCAGGTGAAGAACTCCTACGTCGATGCGGTCGCTCATCTCGCTCCCCAACAGGACATCCCACGCCCAATCCTGCGCAGCCTGGCTATGATCGCCTACAACAACCCGATGACACAGGCCGATCTCGTCAAGGCACGGGGGAACAAGGCGTATGGCCACGTGCAGGAGTTGATCGAGCGGCGTCTCATTCGCGCGGAGGAACAGGGACGGACCCTTCTTCTCCACGTTACCGGCGAGTTCCTCCGCCACTTTGGCCTCACGAACGTGGAGGAGTTCCGCTTTCACCTCCAGGCGCCGGCAGCCGAGGAAGAGGAGCCCGATGAGGAGCGAGCAACTCCCTCAGAGGATCCTCTCGCTGAGGAGAGTTCGCCACCCGATGAGGAACAAGCTGGTATGAACGACTCAAGCAATGGAACAGATAGCAAGGAGGTAGCGTGATGGAAAAGTGGGAATGCACCATCTGTGGATATATCTACGATCCGGCGGTGGGAGATCCAACAACAGGGATCGCTGCGGGAACAGCCTTCGAGGACCTCCCTGATGGTTGGACCTGTCCTGATTGCGGTGTGGAAAAAGAGATGTTTGAGTTGATCTAAAAGCTCGGCTCTTTCTCATTCCGAGTGGGTAACTAAAGAGAAAGGGTGCAGCGACAAGACTCTCGCAGAGACACAGAAAAAGCTTGTGCCTCTCGCAGAAGTACAGAATTGTTTCACCACGAAGGACACGAAGAGCACGAAGCAGAGTCAGAGGACGAAGCACTTGATCCCGCTCTTAAGCGTGGTGACATTGCATAGTCAATTACCCGATTCGACAGCTCATCTAATTCTATTCTTCGTGTCCTTCGTGCTCTTCGTGGTGAATTCTCTTTGGCATCCGTCCCGTGCGAACCGAAATTAGCAGTCACTACCCACTCGAAACGACAAGGACCCGACTTCTGCTTGATAAATCGGACCAATTTGGTAAGCTTTCGCGCGGTGATCGATATGGTAAAACGAATATATCTCGATAACAGCGCGACGACGCCGGTTGCCCCCGAAGTCATCGAGGCGATGATGCCCTATTTCTCGGGGGAGTACGGGAATGCCTCCAGTCTGCACTCCTTCGGACAGGCGGCGCGGCAAGCGGTGGAGAACAGTCGGGAGAAGATAGCGGCTACTCTCGGAGCCTCTCCGTCGGAGATCGTTTTTACGGCCGGGGCGACCGAGGCGAACAACCTCGCCATCAAAGGGCTCTCCTTCGCTCATCCGGAGAAGCGGCATATTATCACGTCGAAGATCGAACATCATGCTGTGATTCATACTTGTGGGTGGCTGGAGGAACATGGGTATGATGTGACCTACCTCGACGTCGATTCCTCCGGGTGGATTGACCCCGCAGCAGTGCGGGAAGCGATCCGCGAGGATACGCTCCTCGTCTCGATCATGGCGGGGAATAACGAGATTGGAACCCTGGAACCAATCGGGGAGATCGGCGCAGTCTGTCGCGAAAAAGGGATTTTCTTCCACACCGACGCGGTACAAGCCTACGGTAAGGTTCCGCTCTCTATGGAGACGATCGACCTTCTATCGGTCTCCGCGCACAAGCTGCACGGACCGAAGGGCGTCGGCTTTCTCCATGTGCGGAAGGGAATTCCCTTTATCCCGCTCCTTCACGGTGGTGGACACGAAAGGGGACGCCGCAGCGGAACGGAGAACGTTCCTGGGATCGTTGGAATGGCTGCTGCGGCAGATATTGCGTTCCAGGAGATGGAGGCGACCGCGGCCCGGTTGCGTGGGTATAGAGAGCGGTTGATCGCGGGGATCTCCTCCATCCCAGGGACACGATTGAACGGACACGAAACAAAGTTTCTCCCTCACATCACGAACTTCGGGTTTCAAGGGATCGAGGGGGAGAGTTTGGTGATGAGGCTCGATGAGCAGGGGATTGCGACCTCAACAGGCTCTGCTTGTTCCTCCCCCGACCTCGAACCGAGTCACGTTCTGCTCGCGATCGGGGTTCCGCTCGCGATGGCGCACGGAAGTTTGCGGATCAGTACCGGTCGGCAGACAACCGATGGAGAAATAGATACGATTCTTGAATTACTCCCACGTGTCGTCGAGGATCTGCGCGCGATCTCACCGTTTAAGGTGGGTTGATAAGATGTATACCGAGAAAGTGATCGAGCACTTTCGCCACCCACACCACATGGGGAAGCTTCCCGACTACTCCGCAATCGGCAAGGTGGGGAATGTTGTTTGTGGCGATGTGATGTGGCTCTATATCAAGGTTGATAAGGACGAAAAGGGGCGCGAGGTGATTGGGGACATCTCCTGGGAGACGTTCGGCTGCACAGCGGCGATCGCGACCTCATCAATGGTGTCGGACATAGCTAAGGGGAAGACGCTTGAGGCGGCGATCGCGATCACCAATCGTGAGGTTGCCAAGGAACTTGGAGGTCTCCCTCCAGTGAAGATGCACTGTTCGGCATTGGCTGCCGATGCGTTGAACGAGGCGATCTACGCGTACCTCACTCAGGCTGGGCAAGAGATACCTCCGGCACTTGCGCGGCGACACGAGCGTATCGCCGAGGAGATGTCCGCACTAGAAAGGCGTTACCAGGCGTTCGCCGATAAGGAGAAGACCGAGGGATGAGCGGGAGGAGGGTGTGCACCTGACGAAGAAGGCGAGCTATGGCCTGATCGCCGCCCTAGAACTAGCAGCAAATACGAATGCGGGACCACTCTCGGCAGGCACGATCGCGGAGAAGTATGCCCTTCCTGTCCCGTTTATGGAGAAGATCCTTCACCAATTGCGCCGTTCAGGGCTTGTCGCAGCACAACAGGGAAGGGGCGGGGGGTATACCCTCGTCGATGATCCGATGACAGTCTCGGTCAGGAAGGTCCTTGAATCCCTCGATGAGTCGCTCGACCTTGTCGGCTGCATTACGGCCAATTCGGGTTGCCACCTGACAGCAATATGCCCGACGCGTTTTGCGTGGGGGAAGATCGACCAACGATTCAAAGCGCTTCTCGACTCCCTCTCGTTGCAGGATCTGCTGGCTGACAAGTGAGATGCTCCATACCGTATGCGGTGTAGCGGTTAATGTGATCTATATAACAGACAAGGGCATGGAGAATGTGCTATAGTAGCGCCGTTAAAGCATGAGAACCCCCTCATCTTTTTCACCACCCGGAGAGGGCGGTCGAGCGATTTCGCTCGACCGCCCTTAACATTTGGTTCCTTCTCGTTTCGAGTAGTGACTTCTAATCTCGGTTTGCACGGGACGGATGCCGGTTGTGGAGCAAGACCGGAGGTCGAAGAGAATTCACCACGAAGGACACGAAGAATGGAAGCAGGCCGGACTCCTGCTGAACTTCAATGTCACCAAGCCTAAAAACGGGATCAAACGCTTCGTCCTCCTTCGTGCTCTTCGTGTCCTTCGTGGTGAAACGGTTTTGTACCTCTACGAGAGTCTTGGCGCTTGATCCCTTCTCATTAGTTACCTACTCCTGCCTGCAGCACCTGTCTACCGCTAGGTAGAGGCAGGCGAAACGATAAAGAGCCACATTTTACCCCCCAATGGCCCATAGGAGGGTGCGCTGCACGAGATATATCGTCGCTACCAGGAACGGGTAGAGGATGAGGAGGGATAGAATTATCGGAAAGGCTTGAAACATCCCCCCTTTTGGCTTTCCTGGCCATGAGAACCCTTCTGTAAACAGGTAGTCGGCCGGGGGACGTGGATAGGGCCACTCCACTTCTTCCCCCTTGAACCGTTCGATTAGAGCCCGGAACGGCGAACGTGCGAGGGCTCTCTGCCGCAGATGCAGAAAGAGACCGATGAGAAGGACGATATAGGAGAGGAGTGGGATCGTCCCGCCGAAGGTGGCGATAAGGTTGAACGACCCGTGCAGACCGACCGCGAGGAGGAACGCTCCCACGAGCCAGGGGAGCCGATCGCGAAAGCGCGTGAGGAAACGCGCGCGGCCGACCAAGTAACCGGCAAGGGCGTTGAACAGTATATGCCCAGGGAATGAACGGGCAAGGAGGAGACCCTGAAGGGCACGGTGAAACTCCACGCTCTTACCTGCGGACCAGAACGGATAGGATCCGCCGAAGAGGTACCAAAAGTCTTCGTAGACGCCAAATCCCACCCCAAGGATTCCGAAGTAGATGACGAGATCAATAGGCTCGGCCAGATCAGGGAACCTGAACCGCCAGATTGTGAACCCCATGACCAGAAATTTGATCCCCTCCTCGACCAACCCGGCGGAGACGTAGGCCGAGAAGAACGGGCCTCCTCCTTCGAGCGGGAGAAGGCGATGAATGAGGGTGACCGGGATCAACGCGATCATCCCCAGGGTGAAGGTTACTGTCACCGTTGTTGCGGGAAGGCGGCGCAAGGGATTGGTGCGATAGAGGAGGAAGATGTAGAGGAGCGACAGTCCCGAAGCGAGGTAGATCGTTTGCACGAAGAGGCTCATCGTAAGACGATCTTAGTTTGCCTGGGCGACCGGATCAATTTTCCCGGCTCCTTACCGTAGTACATTCGGAGGGATGTAGCCACCCGGCTCTGTAGTTGGTCAGATTCCGCCAGCAATCACGATTCTCACGAGCTATTTCTCCCACCTGATCTAACTCTTCGTTTGTACACATCCGCAACTTCCCGCGCACACTCCGCTGCATCGCGGCGTATCGTTCGCCCCCAGAAGGCGAGAACAACCCAGCCTAGTTGTTGGAGGTGGTTTCGCTTCTTGGCGTCGAGTTCGAGCGTATTCGGGTCGCCATGGAATGCGTAGCCATCGCAGAAGATGGCAATCTTCGCGTCGGGATATGCAAAATCGGGCACCGTCAGCAGATCATTGCCAATCCAGATCTCGTGCTGACTCGTTGGGGGCGGAAGGTCTGCGATCTCTCTTAGTGCCTCATAGAGACGCTCCTCAATCGGTGTTTGAGGTCCTGCAGTCCCTGGTGTTCTGCTGGCCTGGTCAAACTCACTTCGTCGAGCATCGAGCTCCTGCATGAGTAGTCCCCTCCCTGCATCGCACGGGGCCTCTTGCGGCGCAATCTCATCCAGTCTGGACAGCGTGAGTAGCGTATCACGTACCAGCGCCTTGTCGAAGAAACGGTGCCAACGCTGGTTGAAGTAGTGCTTCAGACAGAGATAACAGGCTCGCGCGCAGTCGTGCCCGAAGAGTCGCTTCCGAGCTGCCTCGGCTACCTCAGGAAGTCGCTGCGCAATCTCCTCAACATAGCCGGCTCCTCCAGGAACCGTCTCGTAGAACACGATTTGATCAATGACATCCCCTTGCGGAGCCATGCGAGGAAACGCGGCGATTTCTCGCAGCTCCAGCTCAAGCAGATCGCGCGCGCCAATCAGGAGTGACTCTGCCAGTGTCACAAGATATGGCGAATACTCGGCTCTTCCTATTGCTGTTCGATCATCTGCGCACGGCAGATTCAGCACGAGACAGTCCGCCTGGAACTGGTAGGCAAGGACAAGAGGAACCGGCTGGCCACTGCAGTACCGCGCGTGGCGCTCCTGCCATTTCCGTATCCGCTCCTCCGAAGAGGGATCCATGGGATTGCCTGGTTGGTGGCGCCCACACTCGGGACACAACCAGAACCGCATGCCTTCCCCAGTCTTCGAATCACTAGCTCCCCAGTTCGTGATGAGAATCTTTGACAGAGGCCTGTACTCTAGAGGACTGAATGGATAGGCATACAGCTGACATGAGTCATCGCCCTTGAGGAGGCTTTCGCGGCGAATCTGGAACTGCTTCTGTCGGGATTCCTCGAAAGACCCAATGCGAAGCGATTCCTCTGCTTCGAAGGCATCTACGAAGACGGTATCGACGGCACCGGGAAGGGGATGTCCGCAGCGTGGGCAATTGTTGCGAGCCTCTACACTGACCTCGCCGCATTCGTTGCAAAAGAAGAGAGACCGTAGACGTCCCGATGTCTCCGCGTCGGAGCGTCCAGGCTCGCTCCCTGTTCGTCCTGGCCCCCCAGCGTAGAGCACACGAATCGACTCCAGTTTGTGCCCGTTTGCATAGACGAAGTTCCCAGGAGCAAACTCCTGGATCGCGATAGCTGCCGGCCGATAGAGCGTAGGTGTGTCATCAACGCCTGGATCGAGCGTGAAGGTATCTACCGGGAACTGATAAGCGGGCAAGAACCCCTGCGTTGATAGGTAGTTGAGTGTGTACCCGCGATCCGGATCTTGCGTGATCTCATAATAGGCGCGCCTTCGCGCACTCGCCTTTTTCTGATCCTGTCGGGGTGAACCGATCGTGGCATACTCCTGATACTCTCGATGGAGCTGTTCCACGCGTTGCCACCAGTGTTCGAGAATTGCGGACAGTTCGTCTGCAAAATGCTGCACTAAGGATGCGCAGAGCGCCTCGTTATAGCGCGTCGCCCTCCCTGAGACCCGGTCTGCTTGAAAAAGCTTCGCTAAGGTCTCCGCGAGCACGTCCGTCTTCTGCCGGACCTCCCTCGCGATGAGCCTCAGTCTCTCACGGTTCCAGTCGGTCGGTTCTCGCAAGTCATCGAGAAACTCCCCCATCAGGCGAGGCAGCTCTGCATCCAACTGAGCAAGCAGATAGGAGCGAAGGTGTCGCTCGACGATCTTCGGGTTGTCGAGGCGAATCCTCGGGGGCGTGAACTCGCCAGCAACCAACCACTCAGGCTGTTCAAACGCATGCCGATCGTGCGGTCCTCCAGCGCAGAACGTGGAAACGAAGCCGATGCGGAGCCGCCGTCCGGCACGTCCGACCCTTTGTATGTAGTTGGCCGGAGTTGGCGGAGCATTCCGTAGAACAACCGTTAGGAGCGGCCCGATATCGACACCTAGCTCAAGGGTCGGGGTGCAGACCAGAGCATCAAGACGCCCTTCCTTGAAGTCAGTCTCGCGAACCGCTCTCCGCTCACCGCGAATCTGAGCGCTGTGCTCCTCCACCAGAAGGCGCTGGGGAGCGCGCTTGGTGTAAAGCTGCACGTAGTAGTTGTCCCGATCAATCGGGGATGGGATAAGTCTCCCTGTGCGACAGCTTGGGTTCGGACACGTTGGAAGCTTGTACGGTCTCCATGTACGGCACGCGTTGCAGCGGTAGCCCATCTTCGGCGACGTCAGGTGAACGATCTCGTGGTTAAGTTGAAGGATCTGAAGGCCGCTGGTCCGCTCGCTTGCCCTAATCGGGAAGGTTTCAGTCACATCCTTGAGAATCGGTTGGTCGGGGTCCAGTAGGAGCGGCACAACGGCGCGCAGGAACGCCTCGGACGTCTCCCTGCCGTTCATCATACGCACGGCTAGCTTCTGGGGGGCTGTGAGCTGACCTTGGCGGGGATTCTCCTGGAAGAAGCCCATCACCTGGCTGCCACGAGATGAGCGAATGTGCGCCGGGCGATCGAGGGCAAAGCTCTTGGGTCCACGATCATACTCCGGAAAGCGTACGTTGTACGGATCTGCTTCCAGTTCTCTGTACTTACGCTTTCTATTGGGATAGATCCACTCCCGGAAGAATGAGTAGCTGACAGCACGGCGATGCCGCAGGATGTCAAGCATACCACGTACGTACCCAATCGCGTCGTCGACGTTCAGACCCGCCTCCTCACTCGCCTCACGAAACGCAGGGTTCTCAGACAGGGTGGCCAGGTACTCGTACTCCACCCCTACGAGCCCCAAGTTTTCGAGTGAACCACGCCGTCGGCTGTGACGGGTGAACTCATTGGCCAGCTCCCACTCAATCGCCAACCGCCACCTCTCACGCTCCGGTCGGGCAGCACCGCGGGGAATAACCCCCAGCTTGTAGTACTCATCGAAGACTCGCTCGACGAGCTCGGTAAGGTAAACTCCTGCCTCGCCAGCTTCTTCGACAAGCCGTGCAACGATGTGACGTAGCGCGAACGACCGATGTTTGTCAGTGGTGTATCCCGCTTGATGGGCGACGTCCTGTCGATTGTCGGCAAAGACGAGGAGCTTTCGATCCTCTCCTTCGAGGAGATCAAGATGGTGAGTTGCAAGGGCTGAGACCGAAGAGGCGGTTCCTGTACGCAGTGGAGTTACAATGTCACTCTGACGGTAGACTCCACCGCACGCAGGACATGTGTGCAACGCACCCCGATGGAGGAAGTACTCGGATCCAGGCCTACCGCAGTCGGGACACACTTCGCCCTCCGTTAAGATCCGTCCGCAGCTTGTACACAGCAGGATCCGTTCCATCTTAGCCTCCGCCTCACGACGCCTAGCGGCGGCTGTTTCATCAGCTTCATCGATTTCGTCTTCGTCCGCATTTCGCTCGCCCGTGGGAAGATCGTGGATTCGTGGCGTGAGGTATCCGGTGAGGCTGGTGCTGAAGAAGTCTCCTGTTCCTACGGGGTGATCATCATCGGAATCTTGGAAGCGAACCTTCACAAAATCCTGGCCGCAGGTGCGGCACAACGCGGCCGGACGAGCTGCTGAGCCACACTGCGGGCACTCGGTACTTCCATGGGGCACTAGAGCGCGACACTCGGGGTTGAGACAGAGCGAAACATCATAGATTCCGTGGAAGAACGTATGCAACTTCGGACGGAGACGAGGTGGATGATCATCGTCCCCCACACTGCCAACCAGCAAGTATGCTTCCACCTCACGAAAAACCAGTTCTTCTGGCACTTCGCCCCGTTCAGGGAGTCTCTCACGGACCTCGCGAACGGCATTTGAGATTGATCGCGGTTCCCGGAAGACCTTTTCAAGAATCTCGACAATGGCATTACCCTCAAGCACGGCGGCAACCCGCTCTGCAATAGCTCCTGTAGGCGGACACTCTCTCCTCACTAGGCGTTCAGTGAGGGCGACAACGGCTCCCTCATCCTCTGGATTCAATTCGCGTAGGTCCTCATCCTGCAGATCGGTAGGGGCCGGTGTCCAAGGGTTCTCGGACGGTACGGCCTCGATGACCGACTCGCCAATGGTGTGAGCCGGGTCAAACGGCTCGCCGGCCAGGGACGTAGCAAAGTCAGCCAGAGCCTGCGCCCCACCTGCCCCGGAGGCGACGGTCGCTGAGGTTCCAATCGCTATTAGTTGCCCAGTGTCTAGCTTGGCATGCGCCTTTAAGCGGCGAATCAAACAGGCGATCTCTGTCGCCAACGCGCCCCGGTAGGAATGCAGTTCGTCAAGCACAAGGTACTTGAGGGCCGGAGTGAACAGAGCGCGATCGGCCTTGCGAACCAGGAGAAACTCCAGCTGCTTGTAGTTGGTGAGGAGGACATCGGGAGGATCTCGCCGAATCCGGTCGCGGCTGAGCCGCTCGGTCTCGGCTGGCTCCTCACGGAGTCTTTGAACCGTGGCATCGCTATCTCCAGTGTAGAGGCCGAACGAGATATTCAGCCTCGTCCCCCGCAGCAGCCGCCGGAGACGCTCAAGCTGGTCGTTGGCCAACGCGTTCATCGGATAGAGGAGGATCGCCTGAACGCCAGTGATTCCCTCTTCTTTCCGGCGGAGGATGCCATCGAACACGGGTAGGAGAAAAGCCTCGGTCTTGCCGGAGCCCGTTCCGGTCGTGACGACAAACGGACTGCCCGCCCTCCCTACAAGGAACGCTTCCTCTTGATGCACGTACAGCCCGGCGTCACCGAACGGCCAGTTCACTCTCACGAGATCAGTGTGAGCTTCGCCTGTCTCCACCAGTTGCTGCAGCGTGCGTCCCAACTTGAAGTCGCGGGAAAGCGTTACGTACGGGCCCTTGACAACCACGTCTGCCTGAGCCAGATGGGCTTCGAACTGCTCACGGAGATGAGGGTCAAGGAAACGGTACGACGTCCGCAGGAATCGACGGTATTCCTCGATTAAGTGGTTGACGCACGCAACGGCTGATGTCTTCATGGTCCTGTTCCTCTTTCGATATCAAGAGAGATAGGAGCAAGCACAGTCTGGATTGTCTCAGCAAGCTCCTTCCGTAGCTTCTGCCCACCGGAAGCCGTATCCTCGTATACTATTCTTCGTAGATGCATTACGTCAAAGGGGAATTTTCGAACATCCTTTTGGGACAACAGAATAGTCGGTCTGCCGACTGTATGGGCCATGCCAAGTTCATAGAAAACATTCGGATTGTGGGATGTTAAGTCCACTACGATAAGCCGCGCCTCACAGATGGATTTCCAGATGTCGTGGATGATCGCTCTGTTGCTCCTGATCTCGTCAGCGCGACGGCAGACCAGATTCTGTTCCTCGACACAGGGCTTTATCACGTCCGAGTAAATTCGGTCCAACTCTAGATCGAATGACATCATGACGAAACAGAGGCGAGGGTCAGGGAGAAACTCGGAAGGGCCAAAGATCGGATTGAGCCGCACGAGACGCGTCAACTTAACGACTCGGCGAACCTCCTTTTCCACCCACCCTTCCGCAAGCTTCGCCACAGCTTGCGGACGTTCGCTTTCCACTTGGTCCAATAATTCGCGCGGAAGAGCGACAACAAAGGGATCCTGAAAACCGAACTCCCACACCGCAGCATCGGCAATCTGGTCAAGGTCGAACTCTCTTTCTTGGTGATCAAGGTACGTTGTTGACGGCATGTCACCGGCGCGCTCGCACGCAAGGTAGATGCGTACACGATCTACGACAACAATGGAATTGCAGCTAAGCTGGGATCGAACGACTGCTCGCCTGATTTGCCTCTCTTTAGCAGCCTGGTCAACAGCCTTCTCAAACTGCTGAACAAGACCGTTCACCTTGCTTTGAGTGTCCTGATCAAGGTTGCCACCTACCATTCTCGTTCCGCCCAGCATGGGCATGGCTCACTCCTCTACGCAGATCATCGCTTGCACTATCATCCCTGTAATTGCCTTACGCATGAACTCTCTATTATAGCGCCTCTCATCACCCTTCCATGCGAGGACCTTAGCGACAAGCTCGTCCTCAGTGACACTCCCCATTCTTGGACAAGAGGTCCTTCGAGCCCTTGTGGGTCGTGGCCCAGCGCTTGGGATCGGTGTTCGTAGCATTCTTGCGAACCTTCGAGTGGCGCCGGTCTTGCCACGTTCTACACCTCCTCCTTCCACTCAGCCATCTTTTGCTTAAGGAACGCAAAGAACTCCGGGCGCTTGCGAGCAAAGACGGGAAATGAGCCGAGAACCAAATCGAGATCAGACGGAGCAAGACCGTATGCCTTGGCAACAGCGCAGTTGCTATGCCAGATTGCCCTCCATTCGTCCGTGAGATCCGATACGTGGTTGATGGTAAGACCTGAACGTATTGGGATTGCAACAAATGATGGCAATTCAACTATTGGTATTAACTTTAGGTAAGTCGGGCTGACATTGGAGGACACTCTGAATCGAATCGAGTAATCGACAACTAGGGAGTTGAGGAAGGATTGCGCTATCAAAGGGTTTGCATTACCTTCGTAGCCGTAGAGGGAATGTCCAAAACACGAGCGTTCTGGGATAATTGCAGAGACGAGAGTCCTCTCATTTGTATTGCTTGCTATGGCTCGAACAACGAGTTTTTGGTTGCTTGTTGGCGTGTGCCCGTACTTCCGCTTCGCGACTTCGAGGCTCACCCACCGCTCGATCGGCTTGATGTCGATCAGGAACTGCTCGATGTGCTTCCCCTCGTAGAGCGGCCAGAAGCCCTTCTCGGCCATTCGCTCGCGGGTTTCCTGGAAGTCCACGGGCTCGAAACCGAGGATCTGCTTGACCGTCCACAGCTTGCCAGTGTTTGGATCGGTCCACAGGTCCCTGTCATTGGTCATATGAAATTCGTTGTAGAAGTGGGCATTCCACGTGCCCGGCCCTTGATCACCAAGCAAAGGACGGCCCTCGTACATCTTGAGGATGATCTCGCGATCCTTGGGGCTGCGATACTCGAGGAAGGCGAGGGTACCCGGCGAGAGGCGTTCGAGTTCGGAGCGTTTGATCAAGACGGTCCACGGCTTGGGTTTGTGATCGGTCAGCTCATCCAGATCATGACGCATGAACGCCGCCTCAAAGCCGTCTCCCTCATGCTGCCCTTTCCGAAAGACGAGGCTGACGAACTTGTAGCGGGAGTCAATCGGAAAGATCTTCTTGCGGTTCTCGAAACCGTAGAAGCGTTCGACCTGCGTTTCATCGAGCAGGAGGTGGCGGAGTCCGGTGCAGCCCTCGTTGTTGTAGATCGCCGAGGGCACGACAACACCTACGCGGCCACCAGCACGGGTGACCCGATGAGCTCGCTCGACGAAGAACTTGAACACATCGGGATCGCCACCCGTCGTTCGCCCGTCGATCTTCCAGTCGACGAATCGGTAGCCGCTTCCTCTCTTCAGAGAGGCCGCAAGGGTCTTAGTGTGAGCAACGTGCTCGTCGAACTCATTCGCTAGATCCGGATTCTCGTCGTGCAGCTCCCGAATTCGGCGATCCAGATCCCCACCGACGTAGGCGCGAATAAGAATATCATACCGGCCATAGAACTCCTTCTTGTCCGGTTTGACCTTGCCCCACGGCGGATTACCAAGAACGGCATCGAACCCAGCGTTCTCCGGATCGAGGAAGATCTCCGGGAATTCGAGCTCCCAGTGGAAGAACCGTTCCCGGTCACGAACCTCGACAAAACGTGGCCACCACCCGCGCCCTTTGGCATACGTTCGAAGACGCTCGGGATTGTCGATGTAGCTGCACAACGTGTTCCAGTCATTCCAGATCTCGGGTACAAACGCGGAAGCCGAGCGCAGGTCAAACAGGAGCTTCGCTCCTGCCAACGTCGCTTCGGCCAGTGCCCGCTGCCGTTCCTTGAAGTCAAGCTCTTCAAGCGAGTCGGCTTCAATCGCCTGCTCATCGGAAGCCCGGTCGATCAGCAGTCTGGCCCTTGCTGCATCCTGAATGGCCTCACGCACAAGCTGGGCAAAGATGCCCAGTTGGCCCTCGCTTTGCCTTTGCCTCATGTTGGGTAACGGCGGCGTATCCAGGCGATCGAGCCATGTGCCGAGAATCGAGTTTCCACAGCGGACGTGATGTTCAAAATAGGTCAGTGGCCGGTCACCAGCAAGTGACTCGATCCACAGTGACACGTGCGCCAGCCCAATCGCAGTTGGATTCAGGTCCACACCGAACAGAGATCGCTCCGCGATCCGCCGCTTGCACCACGCTCGAGTTTCCGAATTTGCTGCACGAGCCTCTTCGTCGGTCGCCTGCCAATCGTTGTCCCATTCACCGCGCGAGAATGTCGGAGGTGCGCCACCCTCATACTCCTCAACATAGGCCCGATGAAGCTCGCGCCCCATGAACCGCATCGCTTCGACCAGAAAGTGAGCGCTCCCACAAGCCGGATCCAGCACACGCAGGTTCTCGATCTCCGCAACCGTCTTCCCTACGGCTTGTGGTCCCACAGCGTGACGAACGAGATCCTGAACGAGCGGCAGCGGCGTATAGAACGAACCGGATCCCTTTCGCGCCGGACCAGGAACGAAGTGGAAGTCACCGGCCTCTAACCGACGAAGAAGCCGAGCCGTCGCCCCTTTTTTGACTCCTTTTTCTTCTTCGGTCTCTTCGTGAGCCTGCTGATCGACGTCGTCGTCGGCTTCGAGGTCCAGGGCCTCTTCGTCGCCCCCGCTGGCATCAGGGTGGAGTTGCTCGGCTTCGGTCCGCGCAACGATATCTAGTTCGCCCTTGATCACGAGCGATTTCTCGTCGCACAGCCGGACCAGCTCACTCGGGACGAGAGCATAAACTTTCCCCTGAACCCGAACCTCGATCGTCGTCTCCCGAGCGATGCGAGGCTCGTATTCGAGGAGGCCTTCGTAGACGGCCCCTAAGTTCTCGATGTCGAGTTCTCGGAACGACACACGCTCGCGACCAACGCCACGGCGCGGCACTGTCGTCGCAAGATCCAGCAGCATCTGAGCCACACTGCGGTCGGGCAAGTTGGCCGTATCGAGTATCTCACCTTGCGGAGTGGAGGAATCGAAGAAGTCGCCACCACGCGGTGGAATGTGTTCCCATTCGGAGATCTGCGGAAGGCCCTCGTTATAGATACGGAACACCGCCTTTAGGCGAGACCACAGCGTCGAGCGGTTCTCAGGCCAGAAGCGCGCCGAATTGCGAAGCAGTTCCTCTACAAGACCGTGGATGGAGTAGCTTTCGCGATACAGGCGGTGGCTTTCGAGGCGTACGTCGCGTGCTTCCGCGTAGAGGATGAAAAGAATGCGGTATAGGGCGGTCAGTGCGGCGTCGCGGTAGTTTCGCATGACATCTTCGGGGAGTTCGGTGAGATCGTCGATTTCGCCACGATAGACGGCAGTTGCCAACAACCCTCGGACGAGGGACTCTGCGGCCTCGAAGACGGCGCGCTTGAGATCGTCGGATACCTTCTCCGCGTGCTTCCTGCTTTCCCTCTCGATCTCTGCGATCGGACGTGCTCCGTCGGCATCCGGCTGCAACTGGCTTGCGTGGAGCAACCGGTAGACGGCCGCGAAGGATTCGGGATCCTCCTCTGCTACAAGACCACTGAGATCGGCTTCGAGGTAGGCGCCGCGAGGCCCTTCGCCGGGTGCTCGTACTAATCTGAGTCGTTCCCCAGTCACCAGAACCCCGTAGGGGAGCTCGCCCGAAGCCAGAGCCCGGCCCAGCTTCGATACAGGATTGGCCTGACCTCGCCCCGCATTGAGATCCTCATCCCAACCGCCGCAGTAGACAATCGCAAGCGGCTTCTGGCCAGAGGCCTCAGACTCCGCATCGACATGTGCGGGATAGATGCGGTCCTGCCCTTCGCCCAAGTGGTATCCGAGCACATCGCGAAGGAACGGGCGAATGAAAAGCTCGCGTGTTGAGCTGACATCCGAAACCCTCGGTTCTGCACGCATGTGTATACGTGTGAGCCGACGGTAGGCCGCGTCGGTCTCACGGTCGGAGATCCTCTTTTTGCGTCTTCCTGCACCTCTACTGAAGACACTTCCAAGGTAGTAGTCGGAGAAGAAACCGCGCGCGTTTCGAAGGTGAGGGTAAATCATGACTGTCCCTCCGGCACGAGGAACAGGGCGCCAAGCGGCCGGGGGGGCATCGGAGCGTTGACCACAGCGAATGCGTCGATCTCCTCATGGTGCCTCTCCGCTTCGACCCTTGCCGCTGCCCGGCGCGCATCGAACCCGCCCCGCGTCTCTGTCTCGCCGAACAGCCGCAACGCGCCGGTGTCTTCAATGAGACCGCGCGCGCGACGTTCGTCCTCATCGAGTTCTGCCAGACGGTCGGCAAGATCCAGCTCAACATGTTCGTGTAGCTTCTGGGCAAGCTCAGTCCGCTCAGATCGGATTCGTTCAGCTTCCCTCGTCATGAGCTGCATTGCCTCTTCCGCCGCGGCATCGGCCAGATTAGGGAAGTCCTGCTCAAAAAGCCTCGCCACGAGTGGTGCGGGAACCTCGCCCACCCCTGCTGACTCCTCTATCCAGCCAAGCGCCTGTTGCGTATCCCCCACAATCTCGCCGGTCGAGGAGACCCGCACAGCGATGAGTCGCTCTTCGATCGTGCCGTCGTGTCCATCGACATGTGCCAGGAACGTGAACACGGCTGACGCTGCCTCGTTCTCTGGAACACGTCGTGCGGCAAGCCGCTTCGGTGTAAGCCCACGCTGGCTAGCATAGATCTGAAGAAATCGTCGGCGGCACTCAGTAGCCAATGCCCTCACCAGTGGATGGAGCGGTGTGATGAACTCCACATCGGCGGCGCGGTGATGGACGGCGACCGACCGCCGGAACGTGGCACGCCCGTAGAGAGCTTCAACTTCAGGTCCCCGATACTGGAGAGGTACCGTGATCCGATAGACATGCTCGGCATTCGTCGTCCGAAAGGCGGCCGGGCCGATCATCTGGCGAACGGCGTTCTCCAAGGCCTGGTCATCCGGAAGAAGAGGCTGCGAGGTCGTCAAGAGCGACCGCAGGTCTTCTAGATCGTCCGCGCCCGTATCGCCTGAGCCAATCAGTGGCTGAACGTCCCGAATGAATTCCGCAGTTCGATCGTCGAAGAGCTGAACCAGGGAATCCTTCTGGGCGTTGATGTCTGCGGACGTAGGATCTAGATTCGCCAACCCGGCCTCTAGCTCGCCGGCTCCTCTCATGATGCCCAAGATGTCAGGGGTCGAGACACGGTCTTCGTACATCTGTTCAATCTTATGAACCAGTCGGTGCAGTACGTCATCTTCCGGGCTATCTGGGTAGTACAAGAAGCGTATCTCTGGAGACCGTGTCTGTCCGTAGCGGTCTACACGTCCATTGCGCTGCTCGAGCCGATTCGGGTTCCAGGGAAGCTCGACGTGGATGATCCGTCGACAATGCTCCTGCAGGTTAAGACCTTCGCTGGCCGCATCCGTCGCCAACAGGATCCGAATGTCGGGGGCTGTAAAGCGTTCCTGAACTCGGACGCGCTGCCTCAGACTGAGCCCACCTCGGAGGATGACTGCCCTCCCTCTCAATAGCTCATCGTTCTCGATCTCATCCCAGATCGCGTTCAGGGTGTCAAGGTACTCAGTAAAGATGATGATCTTCTCATTCGGCTCCCTCTCACCGACTGAGCGGATCTCCTCAAGTAGTGCGGCAATCTTCGGATCTCGATCGGGCAGAGCCTTCAGAAGCCGCTTAATCCCATTGAGTGAGCGCTTCTCGGAGTTGCGCCGCCTCTCCTCCTTGGGGATAGCCGAGCGAACAACCCGCATGGCAATGCGCTCTGCAGTCTTCTCGCTCATCGGCAGATTCTCCTGGAGCTCGCGAACCTCAGCTCGCGTGGGTTTCTCGTCTCGTTCCTCATCCTTGCGAAGGGCCTTGAGGCGATTCTCGATCGTGTTCGTGATAGCTCGGCGACTTGAGAGCGCTCGCTTTTTTACGATTTGCATCGCGAAAGAGACAAGCTCTGCGTCTTCTCCACCTTCTGCTGAACGCAAGGTCCTAGAACAATAGGCTGATACCTTGTCCAGGAGCTCTTTCTCTTCGGGGGTCACTGATACAGCGATCCCCTCCACGTGACGAAGTGGAAAGACGGGAACCTCTTCGCTGCTCTCGTTTCGTCTCACGATTTGGGCTTTCATGCGACGAACCATCGCTTCATCGATGCGACGTCTCCGCTTGCTCTCTTCTCCGTAGAGGGTTGCGCTTGTCGGCGCAACCAGCTCGATCAGAGAGCGGAAGGCATGAACATAGCCGTTGTGCGGTGTCGCTGTCAGCAAGAGCAATCCCCTCGCGTTCTTACGTAACTCGAGTCCAAGACGCCTTCGCTGGGTGCTGTACGGGTTCTTGGGGGTCCCACCCTCTCCCAGAGAATGCGCTTCGTCCACGATGATCAAATCCCAGCGCTTTCGCAGAGCGCGGTGCTTAATGGTTTCTTTTTTAAGGTAGTCAATCGACGTGAGGACGCGAGGCAACGCGTCCCAAGGGCTCACCCCTGCAGGCAGCTGGGTCTGGACGCGTGACAGCCCCGCTGCATTCTCAATGAGGGTGAAATCAAGCCCGAACTTTTCCTGCATCTCTTCTTGCCACTGCAGAAGCAGGCCAGACGGCGTCACGACCAGGACTCGATTCGCTCGACCTCTTGCTATGAGCTCCAGAAGAACGAGACCCGCTTCCACAGTCTTGCCAAGCCCAACATCATCGGCAATGAGTAGGCTCGGCCGGATCTTGCTGAGAATGCGGAGAGTTGGGGCAAGCTGGTAGGCTTCCAGATTCACGCGACCGAAGCGGGCTCCCGTGAGAGCACTTGAGGGGGGAACTAGTGATGCATTCAGCAGTCTCTGGGCAAACGACCAAGACTGGAACGAATCGACGTAACCAGAACCAAAGCTGAGTTCCTCGCTCGGAAGGACAGCGCATATGTCTGGCGGAACAACGACGGACATGGAGCCAGGTATTCCATCAACCGCCGAGAGGTGGAGAAGAGTGCGTCCCTCTGAGAGTGACTGAGCTTGTTGCACTCGCCACATCCTGTCACGGACCAGAACGCGATCGCCTATACCAACAGGAGATCCTGTCATCCTGAAAAACCTCTCCTCAGGGCCGCTTGGAAGAGCAGGGCCAGGTCTTCCACTGCAACATCAAAACATGCCCTCGGGCGAGCGTTTCGCTCCAGAGCCTCGACCTCTCTTGTAATGGCTTGTTGCGTTCCAACCCTCACAACCCTATCCTTTCTATCCAATACATAGGCCGCCGATTCGCCCACCGCATTTCCTCACCCTCTCCCGTTTGCTCGCCTATTGTACAGGATTCTCACCCGCGGTGTGAAGCATGATCTATGCTGACAGCTAATCTTGAGTATTGAACCCGGAATCTGGAATCGTCTTGCGGCCCTTCTCAGTTAGCCGGTATTTCTGCTTACTGCTTCGTGGTTTGTCCGGAATGGTCATCTCGATAAGGCCGTCCTCCATGAGGGGGCCTAGGACTTGGTTCCTGAACTTGGTGCGGTCGGAACGCCCCGTGACAGCCATCAAGTCGAGTAAAGAGGTTTCCACAAGGCACTCCCGAAGGATATCGACTTGGTGCCGACTTAGTGCCAACTTGGTGCCGACTTGCGGGGTGACTTGCGGGGTATCTTCCCCCTCAAGTTGCACCTTCGCACCTGCATGAATGGGCAAGCGAATCAAGAAAGAGGTTCGATTGTCATCGGTCTCAAACTCAGGTGCGGGCGAGCCGTTTTCTGCCATCACCCTCAACACCTTAGGAATGCCGGTGGAACGTCCTTCGGTCAGATCCAATTCCTTCAGAAATTCCCCGATTCGGCGATTGCGGTAGCGACGGCTGACTGCTTTACCGACCCGTAGATCCTCCATCTGGATGGATCGATCCGGCCCAGGGAAGCTCAACACCACAAGATCATCCGGGGTGATCCGTACCTCGATCGGTTCCCGTTCTTCGTAGGACCGATGGTAGACGGCGTTGACCACAGCCTCCTCAATTGCAGGATAGGGGAAGTTCCAGAACCGCTCGGCTTCGGCTCGATCCGGATGCTTGATTACCGTTTCCCGCAGGTAGTTGCGCTGGATGTAGTCGAGCGCCTCCCGCGTGATACGCGCAAGAGGTCCTTTGAAGCTCTTCTCGTCAAAGCGATCGCCACCTGGCCCTTCCGGAAACCACACCACGTCAATCTGCGTTGCCGGGAAGAATCGATACGGCTCTTCGCTAAAGAAAAGCAGGCCAACATTCTTGGGTAGTGCAGATTCCGAGGGTCCGCCCGCGACGTTCATCTGTCGTCCCAGTGCTTCAATCGAGAGACTACCTACTTCATCTGCAAGATCGCTCCCCACCTCGCGCAGGAACTCGGTAATCAGGCGGCGTGATACGTCCTCCATGGATGCAAACTGATTGAACCGGTCATCGAAGGGAACGGTCGCCGCAAGGCTGATCAGCTCCCGCTCATCGTCTCCTCGTGCCTCGATCGTGTTTGAGTAGCGGCGGATGTAATAGCGGTACTCCCTTTTCTTGGCTGTCACAGCCCGCGGCGCTTTGAAAGGCCGGGTTTGCCCGCCGGGTGCCCACAGCACGATGAGGTTCCGCTCTTCGAATCGTTCAATACTGAGGATGGGAAAATACGGTGGTTGGATCAGGTTGCAGTACGAAAGAAGCTCCCGCTGAATCTTATCCAGCTGATTGTCGCGCAGGCCTGCGGGAGGAAAGATCGGCTGTCCCATGGCGTCACAATCCTGGCCGATGACGATGTAGCCACCCCCGAGGTTCTCAAAGTCGTTGGCAAACGCGCAGATGGTTCGAATGATTGCATCGGGATTCCACCCTTTTTTGTACTCGATGCGCTCACCCTCAACCGTGCGCTGGCGCAGCAGGTCTTCAAGGTTGATTGGAAGCTTGTTAGTCATCGAACACCTGTTTCTTCGCTTTCTTCTTTGCCATCTTTCCTCTCTTATAAATGCCGAATCACTATTGGTCCACATTCCTGTCAGGAGATTCGGGTGATTTAATCACGCTTGTGTCCGTCTTCGTAACGTGTTTGGCGGGTTTATGGCGGGTTTCGTTTTCATGGCTCATTGGCGGGTTTAGCGGGTTTATGGCGGGTTTATGCTTGGCGGTTACGTAGTGTGCCGCCCGCCCTGTGTGTCCGACCTTCTCCAAAACACGGAGCTGTGTAAGCTGTCGGAGTTCTCTGAGTGCCGTTCTCTCAGAGACACCGGTGATGTCCCGATATTGAGCATTGTTGATACGTCCTGTGGCCTTTGCGTGCTTGATCACCTGCCGCTGGCGATCGTTCAAACCAAGCTCTGCCATCACCCTGTCCGTCAGCCAATCCCTCCATAAGGTTACCACAAACGAGCCCTCGCGTTGTTCAAAATCCGGTTCGGGAAGGCCTGCCTCGCGGCAGAGAGCAATCATCATCTGGGTACCGGATCCGGCTTTCTCGATATAGCGGGCAAGGTAAAGCGATTCTGCAAGTAATGGATTGTTGGGGATTGATGGATGATCGTTGCGGAGGCTATCAAACGTAATGGCGGCCGGCAGGGAGCCAGGATTCCATACTTCAAGACGGTCGGCAAAGAGGCGGACTTCCACCGAGGCGTTGCTGTTGTAATCGCGATGAGCAACGGCGTTGACGATAGCTTCTCCAACAGCATCGGGAGGGAGCTCATAAGTAGCCTGAGCGGCGGCGCTGGAGGTACGGGTGCCAACGGAACGGTTGATCTTGGCGAGCACGAAGTCACGTGTCTGATCGACCTGCTCAAAGAGATCACCGGAGTAGATCTGCTGAGAGGCGAAAGGGCGTCGGTAGTCTGTACCGTGGCAATGGACGCATTTTGTCTCGGCGGAGCGATGGAATCGTTGTGGTTCAGTCCCGAAGAGGAGGATGGTAGCGTTGGTGGGCTTCCCATCTTCGATAAGATTGAGGTGGGTAAGCAGG
>Ga0315547_1000980_pt1 | contig 24461 bp, 27 predicted proteins | sample SalMarSW160240MG_2_FD_202542 | JGI IMG/M metagenome (GOLD analysis project Ga0315547, IMG submission 202542) | Salt marsh sediment microbial communities from the Plum Island Ecosystem LTER, Massachusetts, United States - Salt Marsh Sediment SW1601-240 ...
AAAAGAAAGGAGTCTCCCCATGCTAAAGACGGAAATAGAACATTTCCTTACGTACTGTAAAGTATCAGATTTTTCAGGAAAATCAATTGAAACCTTTACAATTAGGCTTAATGAATTCAAAACCAACTTGGGGTCGGACCAAGCTAACATACTGATTTATATTCAATATTTCTCCAAAAATAGCTGTTTTGATCCCTTAAAGCATCATTTTTAGGGGTAAAATTGGCCCCGTAAGGAGAAAAAGGTTCTCGGAGCTGGCAGCATCTGATGCTTTCAATGATTTTCCGATTCCTTAAAATGTGCTTTTTCATACCAAAATTGAAGGTTTAAGCTCGAAAAACAAGGTCAAAAAAGACTATACAACAATAATATCATATAGTTGCCTTGGTCCGACCCCCTTTTTCTGACTCAGATTTCAGGGTGCTGTCGACAAGCTCTGCCCGTAAAAAATCCATCCTTTCGATGGATTCCTGAACCCGGGTACGCTCTGACACAGCACTTACGAACTGTCGACGGGCCTCAGCCTCGTTAGGGTTGATATTCTTCACTGTTGACAGAACATGGTTTACTTTCTCAATTAATTCGTCACGGTGTTTTCGATTACCGGTCCGTATTACCAGTCCTGGATGTATTTTGGCACATCGCTCGACGGCAACGTCTACAGCAGAGTTGTTTGTTGAAGATAGGAGAACTGTGTCATTTTCTATCCAGGCATTAGAGATTGCAGCCGCTACAAGCTGGCTTTTGCCAGTTCCGGGCGGACCTGTTACCACTGTTAGATACTCTCGTCTTATCTGTTCAGCAGCCTGTTCCTGCGTATCGTTGAGTTGAAGGGGGGCCGCCACAGGATTCTTTACTTCACGAGGAGCGGGTCTGGCCAGTCCAAGAAGCCATGCTGCTGGCGTGTTTCGCCAGTCTGTGCGATGTTCTAGGTTACGGAGTTCCGTGACTAATGCTTTTGTCATTAAGCTACTTTCACCAACCACAATAACTGCGGCATTATTAACTCCATCGACCAGATTTTGATGCGGTTGTAAGGTCTCCGGTTTAAGTCCAGCTTCGGCAAAACCTAATTCCGCAAGGATTTTGGATGCTGTAGATGCCATCGCCGTTGGTTCCCCGAATGGTAAACCGTCGTTTGCAAGGCTGACCGCCGCCGAAATGGCATCAGCGTCAAAATAGTCTTCACTTAAGAGAGCTGGGTTGAGGTACGGTTCGTCCTCGGCAGGGATGATGGCTTCCAGGTGCTGTTTAGGGTTTTCCAATTCTGTGACAAATAACGGCCCAATTCTTTTGACGCCTCGCTTGTCGGTTAGCAACAGAGTAGGCCAGCCGTAAACAAGAACCTCCCCTTGCTGGAGACATCGTGCGAGGTCACCTGCTTCCGTAAACATGTCTGCCTGGTCCGCTGTCCCACAGATAAGTTCTTCGGTTTTGTAAGGAGTTAGTAACCACCGTTGATTGTCTTTCTCGGAAGTGAGGTCACCAGTCGCTTCTCGTTCAACACACCGCAGCAGATAATTGATCAAATGTGCCCATTTTTTTTGTAATGAATCGTCTTGGTGCTGTTTCCCTGCTATTCTAGTCTTGTTGCCTTTCTGTTTGTCATCCGTATAGGTTGAGTTAGCTCGACTGTTACCATCATTTGATCGCTGGCTTGATTGATTCTGTTGCCTTGTGGGCGAGTCGGGTCTGCATCTAAAACAAACTATACCTTTTGTCGCTGGGTCCCACCATGCTGATACTCCAGCAGGAAGGTAGTCGTTGCAGGAGCTACAATGTCCCGGGTAGAGGATCTTATTAAGCTTTTTCAACGTTAAATATCCGCTCTATAGCCTAAAAGTACACAATTCTAAACCCCTTCTTAAACAGAGATTCAGCATCCTTTTTCATATATTCATACTCCACCGTTAAGCTAACCGGGAGCCGTAGTATAGGCGATCCGGTTCAGCGCTTTGTTCGGCCTGTTGATTTCTCTGCAAGGTCTATCAGAGAGCGCAGCGCTTCGTTGACAGCCGCCTCTGTAGGAAACACTTTGGCCACGTCGGGACTGAGAAGTACAAGGTTGCTACCTTTTTGATAGGACTCAAAATACTTGCCACGGACACCTTGACTTAAATCTTCTCGCCTATATTCGGGACGTAGTTCATCGGATACTTTAGCCTTTTTCATAGATTCTTCTCTCCTTTCGGTCCATGAGACGCGCATTTATAATTCTAGTTCTATCTCCACGTTCAGTATGGGAGACAACGATTAGCCGTTTCTGGAGTGACAGCCCAAAGGTGATATATCGGTTTTCGTTCATAGAATGATCTGGGTCGTCAAAAGTAATTGCCAAAGGATCACCGAAGATTGTCGCTGCTTCCTGGAACATGACCCCGTGTTTTTTAACGTTTACAGTCGCTTTCTTGGGATCCCATTCAAATTTCATATTACCTCTTCCAAATATTATATCAAAATCTCATATCTATCGCAGTTATTATTGTGGCCGAACGCGAAACTCACCGGCCCGAGACGGCGTAGCCGTTGAGGGTCAGGTGCAGTGACAGGTTAAAAGTTTAATATTCAATAGGTGATATCTGTATAGATATTTTATTTTTGGCTATTATGAATGATATGTTAACGTCTTGATAAATCGCTATTTAGCGGATTTGCCAATGTTGGCATTTCCGCCAAATACCTATGACCTTAAGCACTTGGTATCGATAATGCTTCTCAATAAATTGCCATTTAGCAAATTTGGCAGCACTGCCATTTTTGCTAAATGCTTATAGTTGAAAAATCTAATGCCTTTACAAATCAGTATTTGGGGATTTTGCTAATACTGGCATTTACTCCAAATAGTATAGAGGTATTGTCTTTATCTATCTTTACTTTTAACACCTTGCATCACCAGCGGCGCCAATCAACTACCCGCATCAGCGCCGCCATGCTTCTCGCCGTCTGGTGAATGCGATTGTTCTGCATTTTGCCTTATATTTCATGAAGGCCGTCCAAGATCTCTTTCGAGATCTTTAACAGTACTGAAAATTTTCCGTTTGAATTGATATTCAATCTCATAACTTTTCATCCGCTTGGCTTTGATTCCAAAAATATCACGTAATATTTCTCTTTTTTCTTTTAGAGTCAGTAGGTCAAAATTAGGAATATATTTTGAATTTTTTAGGTTCATTGTTATTTCATGATAAGTTCTAGTGAATTTCTTTACCTTTGTTTTCTTTGGGTCAATTCCAAATCTAATAAGTTGCTTTTTCACAAAATGATCTAGGGTTGATAAAAGTTGCAAGTCATTAATTTGAGAAAAGAAAAACATCCATCCATATTTCGTTTCATTAAAAATACAACCCGTGATTCTAGTATTTAAAGTCCAACACAGTAGTTTTGTATCGTGTTTCTCTGAATATTTATAGTTAGTTAAAAGCTTGATTATTGATTCTCTGAGATTTTCAAGTGACTTCTTCCTTACAGTAACCAAGGAGCCGTTGAATACATAACCAAGATAGCCAAATCCTGAACAAATTTCACCTTCGTAAATTTTAGCAGGGTCATCGGCATGGATTGTTAAACCTATATCTTTGCAGGAACCGATGATCTCATTTTTTATCTGTTCAGTTCTCTTTTGATTGCATAAGATGAGAATGTCATCAACGTAACGAAAATATTGAATGGAAGACCGTTTACTGAATTTTCTATCAATTGGCTGCATATAGACATTGGCTAGCACATTTGAAATAGATAGACCTTGGGGGATACCAATTTGATTATATCGTTTTTTCCTAGCAGTAGCCTTGCTAACAGTTTGCTGAGAAATTGAATTTGTTATCAGATGTAGTACTTCTTTCTTTTTTATTTTTTTTGACAAGTGTGTAACTAATAAATCGTGCCGAATGGACGGATAAAAATCTTTAACGTCTAACCGCAATACGCCGTCATACTTTCCCTTGGATACAGCAATAGCAACTTCATTCACAATTTTATGCAGAAAAGGAGACTCTTTGCCGTAAACCGAATAGAGTATTTCAAATAAAGCTTTTAATGTTAGCTTATCTCTAATGGTTGGAATTGAAATAACTCTTGGGTACCTTCTGGCGCCCCTTGACAATAACTTCTCTCGAAATTGAGAAAAAACATAAGTACCATTCAGGGATTTATTTCTTACGATAGAAATATGATTTTTAAGGTCTTTTTCAAAAGCCTTTGTGTTGATTCTATCTATCCCAATAGAACTTTTAAACTTTACTGATGAAAAATAAATATCCTCAAGACTGCTAACTTGAAATACGGATTTAAATTCACTTGACGCAGACATTAGATGTATAGATTCCATAAATATGCTATTGCCAAAGGCAAGACAAAGTAAAACAAGGCAAGCAAAATTCTCCATCCTCTTTCAAGAAGATACTGCCCAAAGTCGCTTTTCTCAAAGATAGGAAGAGTCGTTTTTTTATTGTTTCTGAGGCTAAACCGTAAGCAGAGATAGTCGTAGTCTGAATGGTTCTCAACGTTAAGAATGTTAGCCGTGTATTCTGACTCAAGTTGCTGAATTAAATTTTGATTTTCATCCTCCTCGGCTCTTTTAACTTTAGAGCAAAGTTCATCAAGTTTAATGTAGCAATTTCTCATTGCCAGCGAACGTTCCAAGTATTTCTGTGAGGCTACTGTTAGTGAAGCAATAAGGACTGCAATTGAACCAATTACTAAAAAAATGTTTACATTCTCATTGGGGTATTTCAGGTTCCAAATGGTTAAGAATACGAGTGTTGAAGAATAAAAAATAATGAGAACTTGAGAGATCAAATTTTTCCGGAGCAAACGTTGCTCAGTATAAATACGAGATTTTCGCGTTATCCATATTTTATCTGACAGCATTATGACACCTTGAAAAAAAGGAGGCTCTTTGGAAAGTAGTGATAAGTAAACGCTCTCGAGAATGAGAGCTTATTACGTCGTGAAACGCAATACCGACATAAGTCGTATTTAATAGTCACATTCCTACCACCTTGATAAGAATCGTACACACAGTACAAAGAGCCTCACACTAATTTTTTATGTGCAGAACGACGAATTCAGCGGCAACCAAAACCGGAGCCATAAGGTGGAGGCTTTGGTTGTCCGCTGGAATAATGGGTTGGGCAACCCCTATTACAATATGATGTGCTTCACAAAGAACCAGCACAGACGCTTAGCTTATCGCGTAATCACCATTAGATATCAAATCAAATTGAGGCATTCTGTCAACCAGCAAAGTTTGAGTTACCATATACTCCAATTTCTCAGAATTGTTAACGAAATATTCGCCTTCTTTTTGCTTAACAATTTCTCCAATATCATCATATATCCAGTGAAACAACCCATCTGTTAGATCTGCTTTCTCACCTTCAAAAAATAAGCATACGTTAACCTGTTTTTGATTTGAACGGCCAGTGATTTGCGGAAAAAAACTGATCACAGCGCGAACATGATGGTCTTTAGCAATGGTACTGTGAACTTCTACGTATCCAATTCCTTTTTGGCCCTTCTTTGAAGCGAGTTCCCATTCATAATTCATTTTTGTTACCTCCAAGTTATCGAATTCAGCATATGTTTATCAGCATATGTTTTTTTGCTGCCCAACGCCTGGCTAAGCTGCTACAGCCGACGCTTGCGGCGGTTGTGGTCAGTCTTTAGCCTTTTGTTCGGCTTTTGTTTGCCTATCTGAAATGCTTTTATGCTTTACATTAATCATTTTTTCTATTTTTTTTGCCCAATGAACCCGAAATGAATGGGCATTCCAATCTTCTATAGATCTAGTCTTCTTTTTTGCTAAATGAAGTAATCGTTTTGATTCAGATAATTCTCCATTGGAGAAATTAATTGCGGCAAGACTAAACAGTGACCGTGCTTCAATTATATGATCATTATGAATAGTTGATCTTGAATTCGCACGTTTTAGGTACGGAAAAGCCTCGTCGATTTTTCCGATGTGTCTTAGGTTTTCTCCAATATTGAAACAAGTCCTCGCTATATCAGGACTATCGCTGGTTTGCTCTTCCTTTAGTTTTAGACTTTTAAGCCACCATGATACTGCTTTATCGAATTGTTCAATGGCATCATAATCTTTTCCTAAATTATTATAAACCATTGCAAGACTTATTATATCCCCTTCTTTAATAAGTAATTTTACAGATTGAAATCGAAGTCGAATTGCATGTGATACATTTCCGCGTTGTCGAAAAATTAGGGCACGATCGTCTAAAATACGGCCTTCTATTCCATAGTTACGGACTTTTCTAGCCCAATTTTTACTTTTTGAATTAAAGACTAAGGCTGATTCTAAGTCACCTAAAACGTAATATTGAGCAGCAATGTATTTCAATGTATGAGAGTACAAAATGGGTTGTACCGCTTTTATTTGGTGTGCAGCGAGTTCAGCTTTTTTAAAATTCTCAAGTGCTTTGTTTGGTTCACTTCTTCGAATAGAATCACCATAAGACATCCAAGAAAGTGCAATATCTCTGGGATCAGAAGAAGATAAAATGACTTTTTGGGACAATATCTTCACAGTTGCATGACATCCAATGTGCATTGCAAGCTCTGATAATGCTAAAGATGTAGGAATTGTACGTGCATTTTGTGCTGCATTCTTCGCATATTCATGTACTGAGATTGGAATCCCCTTTTTTATTGGACACTTAAAACCAAAAACTTCACAGACATCTGCAAAGAAAGCATTAACATCGCCGTATGAAAACATTACATTTGGAATTTTTTTAACGTCTGTAATCGAACTTGATTCTTTATGCGCAAGCCAAAGAATTCCTTTTGACCTTGGAGCTTCAGCTCTTATTTCAGAAAGAATATCAGCGTCTCTCCCACTATAGCCTGCTACAACCAAAAAACGTTGCCTAACAATTGAACGTATAGTTTTTTTCTCTGTTTGTGATAGTGGCTTGGAGACATTTGTTAATGTTGCTTTTATTGATGAAGGGGAAGATGCGCATCCGTGAATTTTTAATAATGGAATACTTTCATTAGTAATATTTCTCATATTTGTTAGAAATTCGCGAAAAGAAAGACATTTTCCTGATCTTTTTCTACAAGCATAACTTACATAGATTTTTCCCATGGCCCGAATGGCATTTTCAATGTGCATATCAAAATTGCACGTAGCAATAACTACATTCGGAAGAGTTGACAAGTGTGCCAGGGTCCAATGATTCTGGTTCGAGCATCCAAGAGTAAAGACCTGAAGCATCCTATAAATAGTGCCAGAGATGTAAGTAGATAACCACTGTAAAACTACTTCTGGTTTCAGCCAAAGTCCTTGATGAGAACTAAATTCCACAAGTTCTTCTTTTAAAAGTGAGCTTTCACGTGAATTTAGCGTATTCGATTTATGAAGTTTATTCACCAAAGCTAGAAGTAATGCATTTCTAAACTCTGCCCAATCTGGCATATATGATGGAAGCTTTTTAGAAATTCCTGCTCCAACAAAAAAAGAAATGCTTTCTTGCTCTTTAATGAGGGAACTTACTCTATCAATAGCAGTGCTCATTTGAATGGAATGTAACATTTCGCATCTCTTATAGATCAGAATAAGTAGCCGAACGTATAGTATTAAGCAGAAAAAAATCTGTGTATTAACGCTATATATTTTCTTTATAATATGGTATTGTAGCGTTTAATACAGCTTTGAAGGGAATATATTGTGGCATATAAGAGAGAACATGTAAAGGAAAGATTTCGTCCAAAACCAGGTAAGCTTTTAGATCAAGTGCGGGAGGTAATGCGTTATCATCATTACGCAATCCGGACAGAACAAACGTATGTAAAATGGATATCGGATTATATCCGCTTTAATGGGACCCGGCACCCTCTGGAAATGGGTAAACCGGAGATCGAACGGTTTTTAAGTCATCTGGCGGTTAACAGGAATGTGGCGCCTTCAACACAGAATCAGGCGCTTAATGCGATTCTTTTTCTTTACAAACATGTTTTAGACATGCCGCTTAACGATTACATCGACGCAACCCGTTCGAAAAAGCGGAAAAGATTGCCGACAGTGTTGAACCAGTCAGAGATCAGTCAATTTTTTCAACACATAAGCGGGACAAATGAGCTAATGGCAAAGCTCTTGTACGGCGCAGGCTTGCGTTTGATGGAATGTATCCGGCTTCGAGTAAAGGATGTAGATTTTGAAAATCATCAAATTATTGTGCGGGACGGAAAGGGTGGAAAAGACCGGGCAACGGTTTTGCCAAAGACCATACAGGAAGATTTGCGGTTTCATCTAAAGGGGGTTCGAAAGCTTTTTGAGCAGGATTTGACTGCGGGGCGGGCGGATGTATATATGCCGCATGCATTGGCGAAGAAATATCCGGGGGCTGGAAAGTCGTGGATATGGCAATGGGTTTTCCCTGCGAAGAATTGTTCAAGAGATCCAGGGACCGAAAAAGTGCGCCGGCACCACACCCATGAAACCGGTTTACAGAAAGCGGTGGCGAATGCCGCGAAAAAGGCAGGCATTAATAAACGGGTGAGTCCGTATACACTCCGTCATTCGTTTGCAACGCATATGCTGGAAGCAGGTAAGGATATTCGGCGTGTGCAAGAATTCTTAGGGCATGCGGACGTGCGGACAACCATGATTTATACGCATGTGATGAGTACAAATTTTGAAACACTGGGAAGTCCACTGGATAATCTGGCTATCACTTGAATTCAGCCTATCTATCAATCCAGCCTGGAAATAGGCTTGAAATAATTTTTTGTGGAAATCATATTCTGCAAATCCCACCTCCTTCGCAATCTTTTCCTGAGGCCATCTCCGCCAAAAAGACGGCGGACAGGCAAGGCGGTTCAGGCGAAGGATAACGAACCGGGATAAAGACTGCTTTTTAGTCGAAATGACCCTTCATCATTTCAGAGACAATTTTCAGTCCATCAGGATTCATTTCATAAGGAGGCTTATCAGCCAAATCCGCCTCTATAATAGTATCGTTGTATGGCAGAAACCCTAAGAAATTAAAGCCATCCATATTGTTAAGCAGGAAATCCTTATCTTTTTGAGACCTGATTTTATTTCCAACAATGAGCAAATCCTTGATTCCCAGTTCTTGAGATAATCTCTTTATCTCCCCCGCGGTTTCCATACTTCTTCTTCCTGGCTCAACAACCACTATCATCTTATCAACTGCCCGTGCCGTTCCTCTACCCAGGTGTTCTAAGCCTGCCTCCATATCCAGAATCACGACCTCATCTCGGGTAAGTATTAAATGCGTGACAAGAACCTTCAAGAGGACGCTTTCTGGGCAAATACAGCCACCTTCTGCTGCCTTGACACCGCCTAATACCATTAGTTTTACCCCATCGGCGTCTACGGAAAGCTTTTCCGGCAAATCACTTACCTTCGGGTTTATCTTAAAAAAGCCCCCCATAGTCCCAACCTTTGAATCGGTCCTTTCCTCGATAAGGGATTTCATTTTAGAGATAGGCGTTATCTTAGAGGCATTTTTTGCGCCCAGGGCCTGGGCGAGATTTGCGTCAGGGTCGGCATCAATGGCCAGGACAGTTTTCCCCCTCATTTGCAAAGATTTTATCAGGAATGCGGCAAATGTTGTTTTGCCCACACCTCCTTTGCCGCTAATAGCGATTTTCATAATATTACCAATCTTTAGTTAACCGTTATCCGTTCAACGAGACACACTAAGGTCTATCTAATGTCAACGGACAAAGGTGAACGTTAGTATTGTCCAAGGGTAAAAGGTAAGCAATTCCCATAAACTGACCTCTGCATACTGGCTACTGACATTACCTGGCCTTTGCTATCAGAGGATAAACAATCATGCTGACAAGTTCAGCAATATCCTCGGTAGAAAGAAGATTATTCTTGATTGAGCTATCAAATAAAATTGTTCCATTAGGTGGAAATTCTTCATCTCCTCGCCATATAACAAAGGTTATAGGTGTCTTTGGAAATGCCTGAATAGTGACAGACACATCTCCCATGGATGCTGTTTGCGCAGCAAAAAGTTCCTGCGCCACTATCGGTAGCTTATCCGGATTATCACCAAACGCAACAATAAACGGATCAGTTGTTCTGGCGTTAAAGGAGTTGAGATAAAACCTCGCTGAAGGAATTTCCTGATAGGCAATAAGCTCTCCTGTCAGATCTTCTTTCTTAGCGTTATTCAGGTAATGCAATATCAATATTTTTTCTTTTATTTTAATCTCCTTATCGGAATCCTGAGAGAATATGAGATCCGGCCAGCTAATATTAACCATCCGATTCAAGAACATAATTTGTATATTGTCTGGCTTATTGGCTTTTTCAACAAACTCACCGCCGCTTAACCGGCACAGATGTAATGGATTTTTCTTGCTTATTTCCTCTTTTCCAATCTCGAGGGCCTTTTTATAGTCATCTATTCTCGCCATTCTATTCTCGCCTTGTAAAATTTTTTGATTTTGCTATAAATAAAGTATTACAAAGGCAATCTGCAAAATCATTAAATAACCTCAGGATTATTTTATTTAAGTAAAAGCGAATAAAAAGTCAATGAGATTGCTATGAAAAGAAAGAAAAAAAAGGGACAGATTCATCATACAAGGAATAAAAAAGAAGAAGACAGGACGTTTTTTGATAATCCATTTAAGGGCGTAGGTGAAGATTTTAAAGATATTGATAAAAGAAAAGAGCCTGTTTTGCCACATTCTCTATCTGAGAGCAATAGGGAAAAAAGTAATGAGGATCTCTTTCAGTCAGCAATGAAAGATGTTATCCCCTTAAAGGATGATAAAAACAAAATTATCATGGCCTTTGCAAAAGAAGAGACGTTACCTGAACGGTCTTTTAAACCTCATAAGAAGGCAGGAGAAGATTTTTCAGACCTGGTAAAAGAATCGAGCGCCTGGGATATTTCTTTCAGTGATGAGTATATGGAGGGAGCAGTTTCTGGTGTTGGTCCGAAGATTATGAAAAGACTCAAAAGAGGTGAATTTTCCATTCAGGATTATATTGACCTGCATGGCTTGACAAAAAAAGAGGCAGAAATTGTTGTTGATGAATTTATAATCAAGAGCTATCATAAAAGTATGAGGTGTGTGCTTATTATTCACGGAAGAGGGTTAGGCTCTCTTAATCATCAGCCAGCCATAAAGAGGGAGCTTCCGGTTTGGTTTAGAAGGGGCATTTTAAAAAAAATAGTCCTGGCGTTTGTAACTGCTAAGCCCTGTGATGGAGGGACAGGTGCGTCATATGTCTTATTGAAGAAGAGATGATGTCAGTAGTTAGTTGTCAGTAGTCCGTTGTATATGTATTTCTAAGAAATTAATTGGTTTGGTGGATTTATTCACTTAGGCGCTTAAAGATAAGGGATTCTTGGTTTTAGGATTTAGGATAACTTTAGGCATTTCTACCCGCCAGACCCGCCTGCCGTCCGGCGGGCAGGCTTATGGCGGGTTAAACTTTAGATCACTTTAGGCACTTATTATGATAATAGTAGGATTGACAGGTGGTATAGGGAGTGGAAAAAGTTCTGTGGCAGAAATGTTTAAAGATGAGGGGGTATATGTAATTGATTTTGATTATCTTGCCCGTGTTGTTGTGGAGCCTGATACGCCTGCCTGGAGAGATATTGTTGATTATTTTAGTCCGGAGATCATATCTCCTGACAGAACCCTGAATCGTTCTAAACTTGCAGAAATTGTCTTTTCTGATGCAAAGAGCCGAAAGGCCCTGGAAGGCTTTACCCATCCAAGGATATTTGAGAAAAGGGACACCCTTATTAAGGATATTAAAAAGAAAGATCCAAAAGCTATTATTATTGTAGATATTCCCCTTTTATTTGAATTGAGTTTGAAAAAAAAATTTGATAAGGTTATTCTAGTTTATGTATTGAGAGATATTCAAATTAAGAGAGCGGTACAACGAGGCGTTCTCATACAAGAAGAGGTAGAAAAAAGGTTACAGACCCAGATTCCTATAGAGGAGAAGAAATTACTTTCGGATTACATCATAAATAACGAGGGAAGCCTGAAGAATACCAGGGATCAGGTGAGGAAGGTGATCCACGAATTAAAGAAGTTAAAAAAAAGGAGATAGATCCAATTGTTTCTAACGATTAAAAGAGAAACCTACAAGGCAGGGGATGTTATATTTGAGGAAGGTAGCTATGGAACCGCTGTTTATATTTTACATTCAGGGAAGGTGGAGATTAGCAAGACGGTTCAAGATAGCGAGATTGTTGTGGAGATATTAGGGCCTGGTGATATTTTTGGCGAGATGAGTTTTATTGATCATTCTCCCAGATCCACTAGTGCTCTTGCACTTGAGGACACAGTGTTAGAGTTAGTGGATAAGGATTATTTAGATAAGGAATTTAACCAAATAGACTCAGATTTTAGAGAGATAGTAACCAACCTTGTGAGGAGGCTGAGAAAAACCACACAGCGTCTGGTTTCTTTACCCAGGCGAGATGGGAAAAGGGTAAGCGGAAAGATTAGTATCTCTTTCAAAAAGGCAGATGATTTTTTTAAGTCCTATATTGCTAATCTTGGAGAAGGTGGACTATTTATTCATACTACAAAGAATTTACCAGTAGGTTCCCTTTTAGATCTGGAATTCAACCTTCCTGACAGCAACCAAGCAATCACTACCAAGGGCAAGGTAGTGTGGATAAGGCCTCAAGATATGAGCACCAAAAAAATGCCCCCGGGGATGGGAATCCAGTTTATTGATATGAATCCCAATGACAACGAACTTCTTAAAAACTACATTGTAAAGTTTGGGTCTTCATGATTTTCGATTAATTCCCTAATCAACCACCTGAAAAACTTTTTTCTGATAGTTTTCAACTATATCTCCGAAAATAGATCTCTCATTATTGACACATTTTTTCTTTCAAACCTGTTTTGAATAATGGAAATTCTGCTGCAATGAAGAAGTGAATTTTTCAACTCTCTTTTGATACGACCTACTCATACCTTAATGCCTCGATGGGGTCAAGGCGCGCCGCCTTGCGTGCCGGGTAGAAGCCGAAGAAGACGCCCACCGCTGCTGAGAAAGTGAAAGCGAGAATCACTGATCTAATCTGGATTATTATGGGCCAGTCGATTCCTATTGCGATAGCTATTGATCCTCCGATACCTATGAGGATACCCATGATTCCGCCTATGAGCGAAAGCGTCACCGCCTCGATCAAGAATTGAGCGAGAATGTCGCCGCTTTTGGCGCCAACCGCCATTCTGAGGCCAATCTCGCGCGTGCGCTCGGTAACAGAAACGAGCATAATGTTCATGATACCAATACCACCTACTACCAGCGACACAGAGGCTACTGCAGCGAGGAGCAGTGACATCGCCCGAGATGACTCGGCACGTGTCTCGAGAATCTGAGACAGGTTCCTTATGAAGAAATCGTCGTCCTGACCGGGCCTCAAGCGGTGTCGCTGGCGGAGCAGCGCTCTTACCTGCTCTTCGGCATCGGAGACGAGCTCTGAGGTTCGTGCCTTCACAAAGATGGCGCCCACTATCTTGCCGCTAATCCTGCGTCCGCCCAGCACCCGCTTCTTGGCGGTGGACAGCGGTATGAAGATGACGTCGTCCTGGTCATGTCCCATTGGCGACTGACCCTTGCCCTGAAGTATACCGACCACTTCGAATGGCACACGATTGATGCGAACGATCTGGCCCAAGGGATTCTGTTCGGGAAAAAGACTCTCAACCACTGTCTCGCCCAGAATCACCACCTTTGCTGCGCCTTTTACTTCCTCAGGCGTGAAGACCCGTCCGGTAGCGATTGTCCACTCGCGCACCTCGAAATATTCCGGCGTAACGCCCTCGATGAGGGTGGACCAGTTAAGGTTTCCGAACACTACCTGGCCGCTTCCCCGAACACGGGGCGCAACAAGGTGCACGCTTGGAATCTCGTTCTGGATAGCAGTAGCGTCGTCTTCCGTTATGGTCGGCCGGGTACCTCTCCCGAGTCGTACACCTCCCGAGGTGCTGGTCCCGGGAATCACGATGATGAGGTTAGAGCCAAGGCTTTGAATCAGCGCAGCCACCCGAGCCTCTGCCCCGGTGCCCACCGATACCATGATGATAACCGCTGCAACGCCGATAATGATACCGAGCGTGGTGAGTATGCTGCGCATCACATTGGCACGAAGGCCACGGATGGCATCGAGGAGGGGATCAAGGAGCCTCATCATGACTTTGACTCCTCCGTTAGTATCCCGGAGAGCGTTTTTTCCACGGCGTTTGGGTGTTTTATCTTCTCGTCATTGATAAGCCTTCCGTCACGGAACCGAAGTATACGCCTCGAAAACCGTGCGATCTCAAGCTCGTGGGTTACGAGCACGATGGTGATTCCGTCGTGGTTAAGGCCCTGGAACAACGACATGATCTCAACGCCAGTTTGCGTGTCAAGTGCACCTGTGGGCTCATCTGCCAGAAGAAGCACCGGGTTGTTCACGAGTGCCCTGGCAATGGAGACACGCTGTTGCTCTCCTCCTGAGAGCTGGGAGGAAAGGTGGTGGGAGCGGTCAGAAAGGCCCACTTCAGCCAGCGCCGCTCTGGCTTTATCTCGTCGATAGCGGCGCGAAGTGGATGCATACCTGAGTGAAAGCTCGACGTTTTCCAGTGCTGTTGTTCGGGGAAGGAGATTGAAGTTTTGAAAGACGAAGCCGATTTTACGATTCCTGGTCTCTGCGAGCTCGTCACGGGTAAGGAATGATATATCGTTTCCATCGAGGATATAAAGGCCGGTAGTGGGCGTATCTAAACAACCAAGCAGGTTCATGAATGTGGACTTGCCGGAACCGGATGGCCCCATGATGGCCACAAACTCCCCCTGTTGGACCTCCACAGAGATGTCGCGGAGTGCATGCACTACCTGGAGGCCTAAATTATAGTCCCTGGTGAGATTCACGGTCTTGAGGAGGAGGTTGGGCATTTTAGAATCCAAACCGCCGCATCCCGCTGCCCGGGGAACGCCGCCTGGGCTGACTCATTCCAGCGATTATCTTCTGACCGGCCTTGAGGTCTCCGCGAACGATCTCGGTGAAGCTGCCATCGCTGATCCCGGTGATAATATCCACCGGCATAGCCTTTCCGTCCATATCCAACACCCAGACACGTCCACGCCTTACCGGGTTTGCTGCCCTGGACGTGGCCATCCTGAGGAACTTTTCGCGCTGCTCTGGAGTGAGGATGGCGGAGATGGCGCTGCTGCTCTGCTTCCACATTCGCTTCACTTCCGTTCGAATGTCGTCAGGCGCTACCCCTTGCCTACGTAAGGCAATGATCCGATCTCGTTGCTCGGCAAAGATGGCGTGAACCCGGGCCTGCTGATCTTTATTGAGCCCAAGCATCTCCTTGAGCCGTTTGAGCCGCTCCGCTTGCCGCCCTATTCGTCCACTCGATAGTCTGCCCTTCGCCACGCTGCTCGTACCTGCCACCTTGTCTGTTTTCGCACTCGACGGCCGAAATCGAAGGGCTGCGTTCGATACCTTGAGCGCCGCCTTGCGTTCGTCGATCACTAACTGCACGTTGGCGGTCATGCCAGGCAATAAATGCTGATCCTTATTCTCCGCGGTTACGACAACGGTGTAGGTCACCACATTTTGGATAGTCTGCGGCGCTTTGCGAATCTGCTCTACCTGACCGATGAATTCACGGCCTGGAAATGCATCTACAGTGAAGGTTACACGCTGGCCCACCTGGATTCGTCCGATGTCAGCCTCGTCTACATTGGTGTCTACCTGCATGTTGCGAAGGTCCTGTGCGATCGTGAAGAGCGTTGGGGCCTGAAGACTTGCCGCAACGGTCTGGCCAATATCCACGTTTCGCTGTATTACCAGGCCGTCTAAGGGTGAGCGAATAACCGTGTGCTCCAAATCAATTTTGCTATTGTGCAGGGCGGCCTCTCGCTGCTTCACCTGTGCGAGGGCATGTTCAACCTGGGCCTGGGACATCTTGACCTGGGCTTTACGGGAGAGGACGATGGAGGCCTGTGCCTGCTCCTGTGCCTCTGCAGCAATGAGCTGGGCATGCGCCTGATCATGGGCAGCTACTGCATCGTCTATCTGGCTCTTTGAGATTATGGCTTGCTGGTGAAGTGCCCTCTTGCGATCGAGATCACGTTTCGCATGTACGAGAACCACACGAGCTTTTTCGGTTTGGGCCTTGGTTGCAGCGAGCGCCGCATATGCGTTCTCAAGCTCTGCTTGCGTGCGTTCCACGGCGGCTCTCTGTATAGCCACATTGGCACGTGCAACGGCAAGCTCGGCATCTGCCTGGCGGACTCGGACCTCGAAGTTTTCGGGATCGATCCGGGCGATAACCTGCCCCTGCTCTACCTTGGAGTTGAAGTCGACGTACAATTCCCTGATCTGGCCAGAGAGCTGAGAGCCTACCTGCACTGTAGTAACCGGAGTGACCGTACCGGTGGAGGATATTGTGCTGATGATTGGCCCCGATTCAACCTGTGTAAGGCGGAAAGAGGGCAGATTGCCATCGCTGCCAACGTAGAAATAAAGTATGATAGCTACGCTGACAGCCACAGCCATGGCTACGAGAAGAATCAGTCTGCGCATTGCTTGCCCTGGTAGTTATTGAGTTGCTCTACTTATGGACTGCCACCTTAATAGAATATCCCGCAAGCCTCAAGGTATTTTTAATTGAGTTTTGCTCGACCTTTTTTGCCCGCTCGATGCCCTTTTTCTCTAAGCCTTCGTGTAAATTCCCTTCGTAGGCCTTTAAGTTTCTCAAATTGTTCGATTGAAAGTTCCTGGCGAATGTCTATGGCCATCTTAATACGATTCTCAATCTGCTGGGAATGAAGTTGACCAAGCCTCTCTGCCAATTTATAGGCCTCCTGTTTGTCTGTCATAGGTTGGGACATCATGTTTTCTAAGTCGAGATAGGTCTTTTCTGTATCACCTTTGATATCAATGATGCGTTTTTTGTGGTCCATCCAGATCTTATTTATCTTATCGATTTGATCAGAGGTTAGCTGTAATGTATCTTTCACACCCGGCCTGTACCACCATTTACCACTCTCCATAGGCGAATTAAAGGCTAAAAGATTAGGCAAAGATAGACTGATCGAAGCTATTAATGCGAAGACTGTTATTAATAAAATCCGTTTTTTCATTACGTTCCTCCTCTATTGGTAAAAAAAAGTTTAAAAATTGTTGGAAATCTTCCCCCCCCCACTCAGTGAGAACTGCTATGCTTTGAGGAAGTTCCGCCTCACCTATACTATCTGGAAAAAACCAAATTTCCTTTTGTAATTCTGTTTCTTCAATCTTGCTGCCATTATTTGGTTGGAGATAGATCTGTTGCAATAAAACGGCAGAAATAACTATTATAAATGAGATGACTACAGCCATTCCCCATCGCAGCCTTAATGCAGGGGCCTGATAGTCAGATACGGCTGAAAGGATTTTACCCTTTTCTATTGTCCAATTTATCTCTGTATGCCTAATTTTTTCCTGATAGGCCTTTAAAAATCCCTTTATCCTCTTAAGTCGTTTTTGGCAATCCTGGCATTTTTTCAGGTGTAATTGGAGATTTTCATCGATCGTATCCGGTTCAACGATCATGGAGTAAATCTCTTTATTGCTCAGATGAATATTGTTCATGTTGCCTTCCAATCAGCAAGATAATTTTGGGCCTTGTCTAAGGCCCTGTAGAGATAGGTCTTTATCGAACTCTGGCTGATACCGGTTAATTCAGAAATTTCCTTGATGGTGTAATCGTTGCCAAACCTGAGTGAAAAAACCTCTTTTTCTCTTCCCTTGAGGCCATCTTGAAATGCCCTCACATGAGTCTGTAATTGTTTTTCTTTGAGAATTTCTTGGGGTGATTGCTCACTATCTGCCATTGTATTTATTTGCTTATCTGAAATGTTTCCAGGCCGTAAAAAAAGAAGTCTTCTTAATTTTTCTTTTCGAAGGTAGTCCCTCACCCTGTTTATAGTTATTCTTATCAACCATGTCTCAGGGGATGCGTTAAATCGAAATTTTTTATACGACCTGAGTGCCTTGACAAAAACATCCTGTGTAATATCAAGGGCTTCATCTTTATTACCAAGCATACCTACAGCCACCTGAAAAACCTTTTTTTGATAGTTTTCAACCAGTTCACTGAAAATTCTTCTCTCATCATCCATAGGTTGTATCATTTGCGCTCATTTTATAATATTAGACGATTGATAGAGAAAAAAAGTCTACATAGATAAAAGATTTATTTTGTGGCACGACATCCCGACTGTAATCCCGACCACAAAAGGTCGGGACTAAAGCCGTGGCTTTCTGCCCTCGGGGTAAAACCACATCAAGTTAAAATATGGTTAAGCTCACAGAAGAAAAGCACGACTGAATACACATCACTCTATGTAATAAAGTTGCAATTTGCAAGCGTGCGGTACCTCTCACATACGTAAAGGGAAGTCCCAATGCCGGGTGAGCAAAAACAGTCGATTATTGCAGCAAAACGTTTATTTTTCGGCGCTCTGCGCCTAACGAAGCCCCGCATATGCGGAACAAGCGCGCGGTGGATATCCAGCTATTACCTATCAGCTATGAGCTATTTCCTTCCCACCGCTCGTTAGAGCGTTTCCTTGACAAATCGCAACCACAGACGTAGGATTGCCACAACATAATGAATTTCCTAGTAGCAACTTACGATATATCGAAAACCGGGAAAAATATAAACACGTCAAGCTAAGGATAATGCACACTTGTCCGCCTTTGGAGGATCCCGCCTCTCGGGGCCAAATCGAAGCACTAAGTTTACCCCGGTAAATCCTCAAAGGTTATTTAACTGCAGCGTACTTGTCCGCCGGAATTATGGAGGATTTCACTGGGGCCTGCCCCGTTGTGCCCCGTGAAATTCATGTCAATGAAGAGCGAAGCTCATTTCACTGGGGTAGCTCCGGCAGATGGTACTGGGGCCTGCCCCGTAGCTCCGGCAGATGGTACTGGGGTGGAATTCCACGGCCTATTCTACTGGGGCCCGGCCATGTGGAACTTGTCAAAATAAAGGCTTAAAGCGTGTATTTAAGTTGTTTTAAAATCAATGTCCCCTTTTACTCTTTTACTGGGCCTGCTGCCCTCTGCGGCTATTGCTTGAGCTTTTGTTGGATCTCAAGTGATTCTGACTTCGAGATTTTTCCCTAAAGCTTTGGCCACTTTTTGAATGGTAGAAAGTTTGATATCCTGAGCGTGATTTTCTATTCGGGAAATTGCTGTCTTTTGGGTGCCTAATTTTTTAGCAAGCTCCTCTTGTGATAACCCTGCTTGCTCCCGAGCCTGTTTTAGAAGTACGCCGATTTTAAATTCTTTATAACCCTGTTCAAAGCCTTCAGAGAATTTGGAGTCTTCCCTTTTTCTTTTGTCTATGTATATTCCAAGGTCACTCATAATGGCCTCCTTTTTCTACTTAAAAAATCTTTGCGATATGTTTCAGCCTTCTTAATTTGTTTTTTGTCAGTCTTTTGAGACTTTTTAGAATACCCGTGGGTTAAGACAACCGTGTCACCCTCAAGAAAGAACGAAAAAACTCGGTAAGCGTTAGATTTAATAGTAATTCTACATTCCCATATTTCCTCAGTATCAGTAAGCTTCTTAAAGTATTGAGATGGCACCTTATCGAGTTCTTCAATTAGTCGCAGCACCCAGAGTACTTTTTGCGCCTCTTTGGGTTGCAGTGAATCAAGGAAATCCTCGACTGGACATTTACCATCTTTTGTTCGATAAAAGATGACTTTTCGACGCATGGTTTAGAGTTAACATGTAAGTTAACCTATGTCAATATATTCCTTTCAAATTTTTACTTATCCTGAATCCCAATTCCAAAATCCCTTCCACTCTCTGCTCTCAATCCCTCAATGCCTAAATTCCCAATCCCTCAATGCCTCTACCCCAAATCTCAAATCCCTTTTGCCCCCATATTCCTTGACAAATCATACCCACAGGCGTAAGCTTGCCATAAAATAATTTCGGTCCTTCAAGGAGGTTATTTTGATCTGCAATTCCAGCATGAGATTTTTCCAAAAAGCTTCACCAGCTTAGTGTTCGTGGAGCTTTTTTACGTCTATTTGTGTGGAGCCCCACGGGAAATCCCGTGGCGCCACTTGGTTCCGCAGATTCGCTTCGCGAACTGCTGGACTTAGTGGCACGACATCCCGGCCATAAAGGCATTCATCCACGGCTAAAGCCAGGCTTTCTGCGGTCGGGATAAACGACACTCGCTGTTAAACAAGAAAAACAGAACATAAATCAAACGGAGCCTTGGCCCGTTGAAAAAAAGATTTGACTGATAGGAAAAAAAAGAATGATGGATAATGTACCTGAAAAATCGGCAACATCATCCCAGATTTTGCTTTATCAAACAGAAGACGGCCGTAGCCGCATCGAGGTGCGCCTGGAAGATGAGACAGTATGGCTTTCTCAAGACTTGATGGCAGAACTTTTCCAGACGACCAAGCAGAATATTAGCCTCCACATTCACAACATATTTAAAGAAGGTGAATTAGATCAATATTCAGTTGTCAAGGAATGCTTGACAACTGCCAGCGACGGGAAAAGATACAAAACCAGGTTTTACAACTTAGATGTCATTATTGCCGTAGGTTACCGAGTTCGATCCCACAGGGGTACCCAGTTCCGCCGTTGGGCCACTGAACGTCTCCGGGAATACATCGTCAAGGGCTTTACATTGGATGACGATCGCCTCAAACAGGTTGACGGCCTCAACTACTTTGACGAACTGCTCGCCCGAATCCGCGACATCCGGTCGTCCGAAAAGGTTTTCTGGCGCAAGGTCCTCGATATCTACGCGACGAGCATCGACTACGATCCCGGCACGGACCTTTCCCTGCAGTTCTTTGCTACGGTGCAGAACAAGATGCACTGGGCCGCGCACGGACATACGGCCGCTGAGATAGTCGAAAGCCGCGCTGACTCGGCACATCCCAATATGGGCCTAACCACATGGACTGGCTCAGAAGATCAAGCCATTCGTGGAAGACATTATACGGATTCAGAAGCAGGCAAAGTCGCTGGGTATCTTCGTGAACGACCGTGAACTATTGGAGTGCACCGGCTGCGCCCTTGTGGAGGACGTGGCATTCGACGGCTCACTGATGACCTATCACAGAGATAGCGATGACATTACTGATTCCGGCCTACGGTTTGAGGAAATGGACGAAGAAAAATACCGATGCCCAGTATGCGGGGCCGTGTCGAAGGCGCAGTTTTTGTGACTGGCAGAACCCATTCAACATTAGGGATGACATCCATCAACTCCACCTGGGAGCATGTGAGATCGCAAAATGCGACCTTAAAGTCGCCACCAGATCCACCGCGGAAGCCGATTTGGTTTGAGTTTAAGGAGCCCAAAGTTCGCTATGGTAGAAGAGGTAAAAATAGTCAAACGGGGGTTTGATCCTTGACCAATTATATAAACTTAGTGTTTTGGTGGCTGAATAGTCGTGAAAAAAGAAGCTAAATACCCTATACCAATTCGAGAATGGTCGGAAGATGACAGGCCGCGGGAAAAGCTTTTGAAATATGGGGAGCATACCTTGAGCAATGCTGAGCTACTCGCCATTATAATCAGGACAGGGGCGCCGGGAAAAAGCGCTGTCGATATTGGTAGAGAGGTGCTCCATAAATTCAAATCCCTTCGGGCAATGAGTGGTGTTGATATTTCGGAGTTCAAGAAAATCATCGGCCTCAAGAATGCGAAAATCGCCCAGATAAAGGCAGCCATTGAACTTGGCAGAAGGATGCTGAGCGAGGAGAAGGCGTTAGAAGGACCTATTAACAAATCATCTGATGTTGCGAATTTCCTGATGCCCCTCATGAGAGACCTAAAAAAAGAGCGGTTTGTGCTGCTCCTCCTCGATAGACGGAATGCCGTATCAGATATGATTGATATCGACTATGGCACAGTTGACCGGGCAAATCCATATATCCGCGATATTATCCAGACAGCCATCAAATATAATGCCCCGTCGATTATTGTCGCCCACAATCACCCATCCGGTGCGGTAAGTCCAAGCAACGATGACAAGGCTTTCACGAAAAGCCTGATGATGGCGGCCAGGGCAACCGGCATTGGCTTTTTCGACCACATCATCATCGGAGACAACCGCTATTTCAGCTTTGCCGATGAAGGATTGATCGAAGAATATGAGATGAAGGCGATTCGGGAGCTATAGGAATGTTTAAATACATCAATGTTGATGTTGATTTCCCATGGAATTTACTATAGAATTTTATGAAACAAGTGCGGGCAGATGCCCTGTCCATGGCATCAGGAAAAAGACGAGAGTGCTCCTGGCACGGGATCGACAGGTTGCCCCGGAAAGAAAGCGTGATTGGCTTACGAGGAATCTCCCATGAGGAAACAAACAAACTTTGATCGATATCTTGATGAACAGTTGAAGGACTCCAGCTTTGCAGCGCGGTTTAAAGAGGCGGGTGAGGCCTGGGACGTGGCTATGCAGCTTGCTGCACTGCGTAAGGAATCCGGTTTGTCACAAAAAGAAGTTGCTCAACGCACGGGAACTTCTCAGCAGCAGATAAGTCGCCTTGAGTCTCCGGGATATGAAGGACATTCCCTGAGCATGCTCCGTAGGGTGGCTGAAGTGCTGGGAGGATCGGTACGAGTTCAAATTCAACGGGGTAAACGGGCAAGACCATCAGGAGTTGCCGAGGATACGGAAACTTACAAAACCAGGCCGCGCTGATATGGGGCTTGCGCCGATCAAAAAAGAACAACAGTCAAACGAAGATTTGACCAGTTGATATCGTTCCTCTACTGGACTCATCAAAGCAAATAGCTATTGGTGATCTGGTGCGTAAAAGCTTGGAGAAAAAGCAAGAGTCTAAACGACTCCTTGACCAAGCCAAAACCCGCGTGGAACATTTCATCGAGGAGGCGGTGCGGTCATGAGCGGAAAAAATACCGATACCGGAGATCAGTCTTTGCCTGTTAAGAGCGAATTTCTGCTCTATCAAACCGAGGATGGAGAAACGCGCATCGAAGTCCGCCTCCAGGATGAAACCGTCTGGATGACCCAGGCCACCATGGCCGATCTGTATCAAACCACGACGCAGAATATCACCACCCATCTCAAAGCGATTTACAAGGAAGGGGAACTGTCGGAATCGGCAACTTGTAAGGAATACTTACAAGTTCAGCAGGAAGGCTCGCGCAAGGTCTCCCGCACCCGGAAATTTTACGATCTGCCCGTCATCATCGCCGTGGGCTACCGCGTACGGTCCCACCGGGGCACCCAGTTCCGGCGCTGGGCCACCGAGCGTTTGAACGAATACCTGGTTAAGGGTTTTACCATGGACGATGACCGCCTGAAAGCGGGCGTCAACATCGGTTCCGATTATTTTGACGAGATGCTGGAGCGGATCAGGGACATCCGGTCTAGTGAAAAACGCTTTTACCAGAAAATCCGGGACATCTACAAACTGGCGGCGGATTACGATCCCAAGGCAGAGGAAACCATGGAATTCTTCAGCATCGTTCAAAACAAGCTGCACTTCGCAATCTCCGGCAAAACCGCCGCCGAGCTGATCTCCGAAAGGGCCGACGCTACTAAGCCCAACATGGGGCTGACTTCGTGGAAAGGGGCCAAAGTACGCAAGGGGGATGTCGCCATTGCCAAGAACTATCTGAACGCTGATGAAATCGAGGGGCTCAACCGGATTGTGACCATGTACCTGGATTACGCAGAGGACCAGGCCAAACGCCACCGGCAGATCTTCATGCGGGACTGGCGTAAAAAACTGGATCCTTTTTTACAGTTCAACGAGCGCGATATCCTCACCAATGCCGGAAAAATCAGCAAAGAGGTGGCCGACCAACTGGCCTTTGAGCAATATCAAATCTTTCACCAACATCGGTTGGGCGAGGAAGCCCGGCAGGAAACCCTCGCCGATGATGCAGAATTAAAAAGCTATCTGGAGAAGAAGAAATGAACCTATCCAGTGAGGACAAACAACTGCTTGACGAGCTTTGCAGGAAAAACGGTGTGAGGCAGGATATGAGCTGGAGGTCTGGAGTTACTCTCCGGGTTTATTTGCAAACGGCAAAATAGTTGATCCATTCTCTCTGTATCTGAGTTTAAGAGATATTAAGGATGAACGCATTGAATCCGCCATGGAAAAGATGATGGAGAGTGTTGAATGGTAAGGGGGCTTGATCTTTTTCGGGATTATTTCAAGGGCATGGTTGGATTTATGTAAGCTCAAAAGTTCCGGTGAGACTATCGACAGTAAAGATATAAAGAAACACAAAAACGATGTCTTCAGGCTTTATCAAATCTTGTCCCTGGACGCAGATATTGCATTGCCTCAATCCATAGCAGATGATATGCGGACGTTTTTGGAGAAGGTATCCGGTGAGCCGCCTGATTTGAAAAATCTGGGAATACTCAATACATCGTTGGAGGA
>Ga0315547_1000981_pt1 | contig 24415 bp, 19 predicted proteins | sample SalMarSW160240MG_2_FD_202542 | JGI IMG/M metagenome (GOLD analysis project Ga0315547, IMG submission 202542) | Salt marsh sediment microbial communities from the Plum Island Ecosystem LTER, Massachusetts, United States - Salt Marsh Sediment SW1601-240 ...
TAGACCTCGCCATCGGCAACGGCAGGGTGATAATGTCCAACCCCGATGACAAAGGACAAGCCGAGATACCCGCCGATACACAGGGCGAGGGCAAGGTAAGACTGGATGGCAGTTACCTTGCCGATGCCTTGAGAGCTTGTGGCGGTATGGTGGAGCTAAAGCTTACCGATAGCAAGTCGCCAATGCTTTTTACCTCTCCCAACTATGAGCTGGTGGTAATGCCAATGCTCACCAGTGAAAGCCAGAAGCCAGAGGATAAAGCAGAACAGGTGGAAGCCGAACCCGCCGAGGACACCGAGCCAGAAGCCGAGACAACCGAGGATGAGGAAGCCGAGAAAGCCGAAGCGGTAGCCGAAGCTGAGACAATCGCCAAGACCCAGAAGCCGAAGCGGAAGCGAAGCAAGGCAAAAGAACCAGTAGCCGTAGCCTGATAGTCTGAAATTGAACGCTTGAACTCAGAAAACAGCCAACGCAGAGAAGCGGGGGAGACCCCGCTTTTTTGCTATTTTCAGGGGGTTTTGCTCCCCAGTGCGTGGGAGTAAGACCCCCTCTTTTTTTGGCTAAAACGGGCAGGGAGTGCCGATGCCCGATGGCAGAGGCAGACCTTGGCAAGACATAAGCCCTCGATGGCAGGGAAATTACCGGCGGTTGCGTACTCAATGGAAGTCCAATAGGACAAGTGCACAGTACGGATAACAACCAAAGAGAGTAGGCGCTCCATAAATATTTGGAAAGGAGGAAGCCAATATGGCGGAAAAGGACACTATCCTTGTCCTTACCAGGGAAGACGTTATTGAGTGCGCCAGGGAAATGAATATCCCTGAAGAAGCAATAACCGATGACATTCTTGCCCAGGTAAAGAAGGGTGTGGAATGGGGACTAGAGTGCTGGTCTGAGGTCGTGAAAGAAGCCATCAATATGGCTCTCAAGAGCTAGCTTAGCTTGCCCAGGCTCATTCTCAAAGGGGTTACTATGCTCAAAAACTGAAGGAAAGGAGGTAAATCTATGCCAGTCAAGTGGAGCGCTCTCAAGGTTAATGAAGCGATGGACATGGTAGAGGAATTTGTTGGCCAGGCTGTAGAGCCATTGGAGCAGGCCAGGATTGTCGCCAGTGAAGCCAGAAATATCCCGAATCTGCCCCAGTATGTTGACCAGTACCTGGTACGGATTATCGGCGAGATAGACCGGGCAATCGGTGGCAGCCAGTGGGAACCAGAAGGACGGCTCAAGGCGGGGATTCAATCCGTCCGCGAGTCTTTGCCCGATGGGGCGATAGACGAAGAACGAAAGAAACTTGAAAGTGGCAGCCAGCTAAGCCTGGTAGCTTAGAAAAATGCCGGTAACTGAAGGGGTTACTATGCCCAAAATATGAATGAAAGGGGGTACGAGTATGACAGGTCAGCTTGACTTGTTTGACGGGGTGAAGCTTGTTGAGCCTGAGCCGACCACTACAGTTAGACTGGGGCGAAAAACTGTCCAGATACCTCTCCGTAAGAAGCGTAGGGAAGCCATAAACCGTCTGATGGATATACTGAAGGAGCTGGAAGGTAAGGACGTCTACATCGGCTCATATGACGCCGGTGGAAGGCACTTCTGGCTGGATAATCTCAAATTACCGAGACTCCAACTGGAATGGCACCCCATCAGGCTTAAGAGTGACCAGACCTATCTTCCCAGCGTCATCGTTTTATGGGGAAGCAGGTCGGCTTCTGTCAGGATATTCACCGATTATCTGGTCGCCGTACGGGAACAGGAGTACCAGGGATACTGGCATTATTTGCTGGATTTCCGTAACGGCTTTTACGAAAGCCGACTCGATGAATTCAAGTCTCACTACGCCTGCCTGCATATAACCAGGTTTAAGGACTAAGAAAGGAGGTTAGCAACAATTGAATAAGACAGTGGAGAAAGGTATCTCCGATATTGCGGGATGCCTTACCGATCCCATTATTGTGTTCCCGGGCGGCTGGGGAGACACTTTGCCGGACTGGCTTAAGACAGCCATTACCCTAGAACGGATGATGGGGGACATGAAAGCACTGAAAGGGGAAGAGCCGACAGGTACCGATACCGAAGCCTGCGCCTATCTCATGACGTTATCCTTGACTCAACCAATGGACAGCGACTGGACCCAAATTTACCTCTATATCGCTGGCCAGAGCTATAAGCGATGGAACAAGGGTGAGATACCGGCTGATATTGCCATAGACTCAATCAGCGACTACCAGATGGGAGAGCTAAACAGGTTTAAATCGTGGCTCTATCACCAGAGGGTTAAAGCGAGGCAAGAGAAGGATGGAGCGGAGCGAAGGGAAAAGAAAGAAGAAGATATAGCAAAGAAAAAAGCGGAACAACCAGCGTTGTTTGAGTCCTAACCAGTTGGCTTACGAATTTAAGGGGCTTGGGATAGACTCCCAAGCCCCTTTTTTGGTTCCTACGCGACCATTGGTCTTCTAATCTGTAAGTGCCTTTACCAGCGCTTCCTTGATGTCGACATAGTAAAGAATGCCTATCTTGCTTGCCATATCATCTGACAAATCGTTCAATTGCTTTCTTGCCGATATGGGAATAAGGAGGACAGTTGCACCCTTTTCAACCGCAAGTTCTGCTATACTAGTGGCATTATATATAGGGTCGATACCGCCACCTAAGTTCAGTCCTCCAACTATAATTAGTCCCCCTTTAAGGCTTTTCTTGAGCAAGGCACTACAGGATGCAAGGACCACAGGTACGCCGAGGGATGCCCCGCTATGAGCAGCATCAAACGCTAAAAGTTGAATGGTTAGTTCATGGTGATTTGGATCTCGATCACCAACCAAATCTTTCGCCCGGGCACTTAAGTTTTTCTCGCCACATTTGACACTTTCGCGGAAGGGACCAGGTGCTGGTATGTTTACTATTCTCACACCTGAACCTGGACTTTCATTAACCTCAATTCGGTAAAGACCTGGATTCTCATCTTGACCACCATATCCGATTGCCCATACTTGGCCTGGTGGGAGAGGGTCAATCCCGATTGACTTCTCACTTTGAAGTTCGGGCGTTACTACAAAATGTTCGATACCTTCTGGAGCTAGCCGATAGCTGAATTGAGTATTTCTAAATTCGGCGCTGCCTATCCGTTTTTGCTGCTCTTTTACCCTGCGACGACACTCCAGTGCCAACTTTACCGCCCATTCTATGTCTTCATCTGCGATAGGCATCTCCCGGTTTGGATATAGCAGCTTTAGTAAACCATTCGTTGTATGACTTACGGCGTTGGTATCCCGTCCGCTTAACGCATTGCCATAGCTTATCCTTCCTTGAAGCTTCGTTAATCTGTTCTCAGCTCGCAATTGCGCCCAACATTCTGAAAGGAAGTCACTGACCAGTCCAAAGTGTTCCGTGAAGAGCGACCTTTCCATTTTTGGCACATCCCAACCTGGTAAATAGGCGTGAATACGATCCATAAAAGCAGTATCACTGCGCATTTCTGGAGGCAAAGGACCAAATAGATGGCTTATCCTTTGCTGGTGTTCAACATCAACCTCAAAATTGCCGAGAAATACTATACTACCAAAAGCGCGAATACTTTCACGCCCACGGCTGAACTCGCCAGATTCCATATAGCCCTTCATTATACTAACACCGTCTTTCTGGTCGAAGGTAATCCCGGATATCTCATCAAAGCACACCACATCATATTGGCAAACTAAACCACGCTGTCCAGTAGCGTTGTTAACAAACATACGTGCTACCGTAGCTTTGCCACCCGAAACAAGATGAGAATAGGGAGAAATCTGCTGATATAAATGAGATTTACCTGTGCCACGAGGCCCAAGTTCCACGATATTATAATTACGTTCCACAAAGGGCACCATTCGCAGAAAAAGAACATCCCTTGCACGGGGTGATAGGCGATCGGATTCAAATCCGACACTGCGCAAGAGCAACTGTTTCCATTCTTCAGCGGTGAATTCCTTACGTCCCTGAGCCATATCTTCCAATGCTGCACGCTTTGAAAGCTGTATAGGCCTTAAAGTGGAAATACCAAATGGCCGACCATTTTTCTCTTGAGCTGTAGCGGCGTCATATTGCAGGGTAACCTCAGCGTAAAAGCCTCCCGTCAGCATGCGCTCATTGCTAGCCACTATCTCGACACCTATCCGTATGTCCGATAAACGCAAGCTCGGCAGAGTTGCAAGGTAAGAATCAGTATCGGGGTCCAGACGTGCTGTTATCAAGTCAATTATTTTAACGGTACCACGTTCACGTGCCCGAGACTGAAATAGTCGCTCTTCACCGGGCCGTACGGTACGCTCTCTCATCTGTCGCTCAACGATATTAAGACCTTCAGCTATCTCAGCCTCATTAGTTGTAGCACAGTATCGGCCTAGTAAAAATTCTCCCACATAGGTCGGCACTGGATACTGTCCACGAAACCTGAGCGCCAAATCTTTCCTAACGATATACCCTTCAAAAGCTCGCGCGGCGAGTCGGTCCAATAGGTCCAATTCCATAGATTTATCCTCCCACAGTCGTATGCCACTGACAACATACATGCCCTTCATCATTAAGGACTACGACAACAGCTGCTTGTCCTTCATATTCATCATTTTCTACTAGAAGAGATACGTTCCCAGAAATGTCGGTAGACTTGCCAGTGGATGCAATCGATGTAGCAGAATCCCCTGGCTTAATTCGGATATCGATGACAGCTTCTGTAGATGCACCGGAGATGGTTACGTTGCACCTCAGGCCTATCCAGGTTACCTTCTCAATAACGGCTGAAGTCATTGTCTCAGAGCGTGAAATGATCAAAATTGGCACGATGCATTCCTGCGGACTTAGACCACCATGCTCATATTCTTTGCCTGCTTCGAAACAGCAAATACCAGCCGGCGTCGCAATGCGCACCCCACCATCCCAATACCATGGTAGAGTCAATTTATTGGTCTTGACCAAGTCTTTGAGTCGAGCACAGCGCCCCTTGCGTACCACCGTTAGGTGCTCGGGCAGTTCGTCCTTAGGAAGATTGCCTGGTAGAAGTAACCAGCCGTGGTCAGTAGTAATAAGCACCGTTGTCCAACCGTGCGACAGCAATGACTCTACACGCTTGAATATAGCATGTAATTCATCTTTCACATGGTGACTGAGCTTCCAACCGTACTCATGTCCATATGCATCTATGGTGCCAATTTCGGTCCAGGCGATACCTGATGGGTCGCCAAGATTGTTTTCCTCTAATACCTGGTAACCAGATTCTACGAGTGTCTTACGGAAAATATCGGCTGTGAGCTGTGTCTGCGTGGCCTTGACTAACGGACTCAATTCCGACGCAGATTGTCCAGTCAGCAAATTAGCAATTGGCGATATCGCCGGCTTCGCTGTGGGCGTAACCGTAGGGAAAGCTGTCAAATGGGTGCCAACCTGACACTTATACCCCCTTTCCTGAAATTCGTTAGCCAAGCGTTGCCCAATATCGAACCTCAAAGCATCGATGAATACGATGGAGGTTCCTTTTTGCGGAGGTGATAGAGGCTGCACCATATCAAAGTCTGCAAAGTCACTGGCAGTGGCAGCTTTTTGCCAATCGGAGGTGACTTTTTCAAGCCATGGTCGATACAGGGCAAGACAAACTGATTTTACGGCCGCCAAGTCCGGCGGCTGATCTATTTCAGCTAGTGATTGGATAAGGGCATTATCAACTCTCCATCCCCAATTCGCATAGGCTTCAATGATTTCTGCAATCATAGTCCCACTTAGCTGCTTTGAGCTATATTCAGCCAATTCGGCCAGCCACCCTAGTGCCATTGCCATAGGCGACCACCCAAATTTAACCCATACCCAGTTCCTCCGGACTCCGTGCTCTTTCTCGAGGTTAAATACGCCCTTGCGGACTTCATCAATAGGTTTGGTTCCCAGAGTCAATAGTTGTTTGCGTAGTGCATCTTCTTGAATCTCGTTGTCTTGTGGCCATCCACTTATATCGTCCTCAAGGGATAGCTGGGTAGGACGAGCTTTCCTCAAATACTCAGGAATATGGGGGTACAAAACCGCCGCTTCCGTGAAATGGTTCCAGACGGGAAGCCAATTCTCCTTACGCTGTGCTAATAGTTCGGCCGCAGTTATCGGCCCTTCCTTGACTGGGTGGAAGCCATAGCTTTGTTCACACAGATGACAGAACGCTGCTTTTTCTTCTTTGTCAAGCTCCTTTATATATGAGTCGGGATCATTGAGCCATAAAAGAATCTGTCTCACTTCGTCTGGCACTAGTAATTTATTGAAGTAGGTTGCATTTAGTGGTTCATTGGATCTTAGCTTGTCGACCGATTCTCCAGCTAATTTCACCAATGACCTCTTGAGAGACTCCTTTGTTGCTTGGTCGGAGGCAAGTTTAATACTGAGGCCACCATCTTTAGATTCTAAGAAAGCTCCGATTGTCCAATCACGTCCATTTCTTTGGGTCCAGAGCACGCCTCGATACTGCAACTCCGCTAACGGTTTTAGCTCCTTTGGCTGATCTGCTACCGAGCGTATCTCTTGCCGGCCAACCCCAGGCAGATAAATGATAGGCGTGACGTCTTCTGGTAATTGGTCCTCAGCCAAGGCACGTGCTATCATGCAGCGCAGCCAGTATGAGGGCCCTGTCCTTTTGTCTGGTGAAAACGAGCCGAGTGTAAGAACTGGTACATTATGAGCTCGTAGGATATTCACCAAAGGCTCCCATTGCCTCTCCTTGTCAGTCCATAGCACGGCTGCAGGAGCCACCTGGTCTTGCTTGTTATAAAAGGCAGCTTGCTGTAAGGCATCAACGACAGCGTTCAAGAACGTATTAGACTCAGTTATTGACATATTCATTTATCTTTGCTCTTTGCATTACTTCGCGCCGCTAGCTTCTCGGCAATTGTAAGGTGACAATCGTTTCTTCGTTCACTACCATCGAGGTTGTTGCCGCGGTCCTTGTTCCAGTTAATAACGAACCTGCTGCGCAGTACGCTGGCTTCAACGAAAGGCCGAATATTGAGGCGGACACCATCGTTCATGTCTGGGTTCCAACCGATTGGCTGTTTATCCATACTCTTCCAGCGGACATATATATCAAATGGGCGTTCCCCTTCACGTATCTTCTCTAGTCGCTTTTGGAGTTCTAATGCTGCCACTAGGCGCCCATCGGCGCCAGCTTCTTTAGCCTCACTTTTTTCTCTTTGTTGCCTTATCCAGGATCCCAAGTAGCTATAGATCAGTTTATCTAGCTTTGAGCTATCAAACCGGTGATAATTAACGAGAGCGGAGAAGCCGTCTTTACGGCCATCCCAGATGTGCCAGATAAAGGGGCGATTATGAAAAATTCGGCAATGCTGTACAAAGAATCCGTCACGAAGCCATTCGTTCAGGTCCTTACCCCCAAAACCGGCTGCTGCCAGAAGCTCATCCTGTTTTCTTAAGGACCATTCATCACCATAGGCTGCAGCAAGAAAAGTCCGCAAACGTTCGGCAGCGGGTAGTTCGCCAGCAACGGGCATTAAACAAACGATGCCATTCTCATTCCCATAATCATCTAGATTATCTGGTTTTTGCTGAGGCCATCTGAAGCCGAGTGACCTTGCTACCGCTACATGCAATGGTTCTGATGAATCTGTCAGATTGCCATCGAACACCCACTGGGTTGGGTCATCCGAATGAGGGTCAGGCAATGGGCCAGTTTCAGACGCGATTTTCTGCCAGCGCTCCAGGTCGAAGGGCACTTTCACGAGCGTAGCCGGCGTGATACCTAGCCTCCTGTCAAGATGGTGAATGGCCGCACCGTATTCCGGCGAGCTGCAAAACATCCATATGGAAGCCAGATGACTACCATCTTTGGGGGCTATAACAGCTATATCCTGATCATAGAGGTTGCCCGTGTAAAGCGTACTCGCAAGATTGACGCGGTTGACAGCAATTCCGGTCTTGTTCCAAATTTCTTGACCGCGTCGCCAGTTTTGGATCACATGATTCAAATGCTTGAGACTTTGGGCCAGTCGATATATCTCACCTCTGCCTTTCTGCCAGAAAACCACCTCGCTACGGCCCCCATAGTACACTTTTTCGCCAACAGCACTCTGCAGCAACTCCCAATCTGGCTCCAGTGCCTGGGATTCCCAGAAGTATCGGCAGAAGCGAGTGCGATCACCCGTCGCCATACCAGTAGCACAGACCGCATAGTCCTCTAGCAGTCCGGTCCCAACAATCTCATCACATGCGATAACTACGTTCGGGTTTCGAATCTGAGCTGCCTGGTGGACGGTCGTAAGTGGCGCTTTACTTAGAAGGATAGCCTTTTCAGTACTTGTCTCTGCATTAGAGGCGTCAATGCAAGCCATAATCTGCCCGTCCATTGGCGGGCAATTCGTCAATATCGACAACACCACTTTCACCACCTCTCCGCTGATCATCTCGAATGCCCCTGGGCCTAGCCAGCCGACGTAATGCCAAGTCTGTTCAGTCAACATCTTCGTGCGGAAGCGTTTGTAGGAGCCAGTGAACAGCCAATTCTGAGGCGTTACGATTGCATAGGTGCCTGATGGTGCTGTGAAAGCCCGGCAGCGCTCAATGAATACAGTAGCTAGATCCATCTTTGCGTCAGGGTGGATGGCCTCACAAAATCGCTTGAGCACCTCATCTTGCTTCTTGAATCCTAGATAGGGCTCATTGGTCGCTACAAGGGTGTACTGCTTGCTGAGGAAACGGGCAGCCCGGGCCACGCTCTGAGCGGCGAGTCCGAAGACGGCGGCGACTGGGTCATCCTGATTACGTTCCTTGGCGAGTGCTTTTCCGAGAACGGGTGCTACTTGATCGTAGTCGGACGCAAACATGCGGTCTGCAACGGGCACGTGGGCAGGATTGATGAGACTTCCAAGGTCAGGGGCCTTAGAGAAAAGTGAATAGAGCCGCTGTAAGTCGTGCTTAAGATTCTCATCGTTATTGGCGAGTCTGGTCCAGGTATCCAGCTGTCCTTGTACTGCGATACCGCTGCATGCAACATTCGGTAGAGGAATTGGACGATAGCCGCCAACCTTCCAGGTGGCGAGAGCCAATGCAAAAGTGGCGATCTGAACGCAACGCTCATCAATCTCGAGTCCGAATAAGTTGTCTCGGATTACTGCATCCGCTGCCTCAGTCTCTCCAATACCTTCTTCCTCCATGCGCATACGGCGCAACATATCAAAAGCAACGACCAAGAAGTGGCCAGAACCACAACATGGATCCATGACGGTAACCTCAGCCACTCTTGATGGCCAATCAGAGAAGGTGCCAGCAGCTGGCGTACCGTCTTCGCGGAAACGCAGGTATTTGAAGGTTTTCAACAGCGGACTATTGTGGTGATGGGTGGCCCACCATGCCCCTAACGAGTTTTCTAACAAGAAACGTACCATATAATTTTCGGTAAAAAGCTGGGTGACCGGTGCTAGGTCCGCCCCACCAATCTTCTTACCACTTCTATTTACCTCGTCCTTACGTTTACTTTGCCAGAACTGGTATATCCATCCCAAGCTATCATCCGCGGTGAAAACCGATACGGGCAGGTCAGTCAATATGCTTTCCAACTTTAGGCGACCTTCTGGCGCCAACCTTACTTGCGCAGTAGTGTCATCACTCCGGAAAATACCAGGCAACATAACACTAGCGTATTTGGCGGCTACTCCCCATAAGTCTGGTTCACCATCTTCAGTCGCGAGTTCAGCGCAATCGTGCAAGGATACCGAGACTCCTTCGGTTGGGTGCACTAATAGGTTGTTTTCCGCCAGGAATCGGGCAAACAGCATTCTATGCCACTGCTGGTAAGCTATTTCTTCCAAGAGCCTCTTAAACCCGCCAGTCATTAGACCACTACCTAACTGCCTCGCCTTCGCGCGCAAAGCAACTCTCAGGCGCCGCTGTTCTGGGGACATAGCCACAGGAGCTTCTTTCTGATCTACGGCTAAGACTGTCAGAACCGTTCGCGCAGCTACTTCGGCAACATCACGTGCTTCGATAACAGCTCTCTCCAGAATATTTCTAAGCTCACTGTTTAAGAAAGGCACTTTTTCCTCCTGTGCCCTGCGCGAACGATGAATCTGACTACACTCATATAACCACAGGATTGCCTGAAGAGATGTGCTTCATGATTTCAACGCGTAACTCTTTCAAATAGGCATCCACTTCGGCAGGCGATTTTAAGGTGGCTGATTTAACTTTAATACGAACAGCTTTAGGTTCAAGCAATTGGACCGCTTGCTGATGTGCCTGGGAAATCCGAGAAGGTAAAGCAGCCAGGTTACTCTCCCAAATAGCAATGGGAGCACTACCCAAGGTACTTAGGAGTTCTTCAGTGGAGGATACATTGATTTTGGGAACATCTTGCAGGTTACAGTCGGCAAGTATGGTCTTACGGTCCTCCGTCTTAATAGACTGCCAAGCCACCGTTTTTTCCAACTCGCTGATTTCGGTATCGTAACTCTGCTTGTAGGAGGAATACACTTTTTGAAGAGCGCCACGCAATGTGTCTGTGATCTGTGTAACCAGTGGAGCGACTGGGTTAGGTTCAAAAAGAAGACTTCGATCCGCTTGGATGGCTGCTATTTGAGACAGTATGCCTACTCCTTCGGCTAAACTTTTGGCATGTTGGGACAGGCACTGTAGGTTTTCCCACTCCGGAAGACGTTGTTCTTTCATAGTCTTGTCAGTAAGCCATTTATTGTAATTATCCAACAGTTCTTGGCGAGCCTCATATACAGCAACGAACTGTTCATTACCTGTCAAGGCTTGAAGTTCGTCCAGATTAGTTAATGATGGCTTCTCAGGTAATGGAGGCGGGCCACTCGATTCACTGGCTAAATCAATCATCTTTTTCAACAAAATCGAAACTACCTCTTCCTCTTCACCCGATTTGCATTTTAGCCCCATATCGCTGACCAGTTTGCGTATGGCTATACGCTGTGTAGCCGAAATACTAATACCTTCTGAATAGAAGTCCATGGGGCCAATCTGTCTCTGATCAATTTGCTTAGCACTCTTGGCAGTGCCGTTGAGGGAAGCCCGCACTAATCCGCTGGCAACCAATACCAATAATGCTCCATCTATGGCATCCTGAGGCCAACCGAAAGGAGCAGCCAAGAAATGTTTGCGGATTTCGGTGCCCTTCTTACCACTGGGACCAATGAAATTACGTACACTCTGGCAAACGGGGTTCTGGTCAACGTCACCAGCCCATCCGATAGCAGAAATAGCGTCGCTGGCCCCGTCCTGCACACGCTTAATTACTTTAGACCACTGCGAGTTATCTGCAATCGGAAATTGCGGCAAGAGGCGTGTCAGACCCGCTTCAGCGGCTACCTTAACAGAAGAGACCGAATCACCTTCAGATATTTCTATACCTCCGCCCTGTAAAACTTTGGCGCTAGCAATCATCGAGGCGATGATGCCATCTGTTTTAGCTTTAGCACCCATTTCGCGTGATTTCATCGCTTGAAATGCCTCCAGCCCCTCGGGGGTATTTGGAGTCGGCTTTCCTGAACTGCATTCACTGGCCGCTGCTTGACTAGCAAGCGCATCTTTGAGAGCATCGGCACTTACTTTAGGCACGAAAACGAATACAATAGGGTTTTCTACGCCTGCGGTCTGAGCATCAACCAGAACGCTCTTCTCCGAAGTCTCCCATTCGTCGCGAATCCAAATGGGAATGGAGTTTCCATCTGACTTAGGGGATGCACCTCCAAAGCACAATTCGTATTTTCGTGGCGTTTTGCTTTGACCCTGTACGAGCGTCATCCCCTTCAATGCCGTATTGAATGCCTTACGTATCTCAGTAGCCCGATCGCTAGCGATGCGGGTATCATCGGCATGAATGGCTGCGTAGCGCTTTCGATAATCTGCCTCCCACTCCGCACTCTCACGGCTTTGTACTCGATACTCGTTACCAATAAAAATGAGCTTCCCAGAGTCAACAAGTTTCTGCAAGACAACGGGAATCTTAGCACGCAGTTCTGCGCTATCAGATGTAATGTCCTCAATAAGCAGGTCGGCAAGAACATCGGCAGTAGCTTTCACTCCGGTCGCACTAATTCCTTCCGTCGGTAACTTGCCAATCAAAAACACAAGAGCACAAAGCCGTGAACCTAGCTTGCCTTCTTCGCTTCCATCATTCAATTCTTCAATAGCTAACGCTATGTCGGGAAGTAAAACACCAGTTTGCATCATGCTAGTCTTCTGTTGGTCATAGACTAGATCCGCAGGAATTACCGTGCCCAAAGGATGGTCAGCGAAATTACGTACAGCTTCATGAATAATTCTCAACTGAGTCCGGAGCTGCCCTGCCTTACCGGCAACGTCTACTGTCCTTAAAACCCTTTCCCAGAAACGACGACGGACTGGCAACAGTGGATAATCAGCGATCAGGTCTTCGGCGTCAGCCGCACTAGAACCGATCTTAGTCCCGGCAAGATGACGATCAATCTCACCCTGAGCCTTATCCAAAGCTGACTTAAGGAATTGTATCTTATCTGGTTTCTTTTGGAGAACTACTTTACGGACCACACGGTCTACGTCCGTGTCTGAAAGAGTAACGGGGATCTTAAAACGGTCTTGAAGCTTTGACAGCTGTGGGAAAGATGGGAGTGCGGCCTGACCAGTAGCTACAAACATCAACCGGCTACCTAGACGTGCACAGCATGTCTCAACAAGGTTCTGGACTTGGAGTGCACGCTCGCTATCATCACCAATGAACTGTTGCATTTCATCCAAAATGATTAGAGCACATGGTAATTTACCTTGTCTGTTGCTTTGAAGCTGTAATATTTCCTCGAATGTGGCTAACAGTTCCTCATCAGTTATGTCGGGCACATTGGGATACTGCTCTCTGAGGGACTTGAGGCCATCTGGGGCACTTTTGGCGAAATCAGCGTAAATACTCATAAGACTCTGGATAATGTAAGGAGAGACATAAAAATTGTTGAGCTCCTTGGCAAAATCCTTGCCTTTTGCCTCAACATCTGCTTTGACCTTATCATAGAAGCCATTCTGTTTGAGCCAAATTGAGAATTTGGCAGTAGGAAATTTCTCGGGTAGCCCTGCACCCTCGAAAGCTGTCGCCAAAACTGCCAGTCGCACGCTGTCTCCGGTAGAGGCACCCATAGTGCCTGCGGCTGACCACAAGCCACCCTCCTGTTTCCCTACTGTTGTTAATTCCTTAAGCAGGTCTGAAATTTCTGGGGGGAGCTTAACCAAACTCCTGGAACTGGCACCATCGGGTAATTGTACGTCGCGCCACAGGTACTCGAGTACTCTTACAAAATGCGACTTACCGCTACCGTAGAAGCCACTCACCCATACGGCAGATTGTTCCGGTTTGTCCCGATTCGAAAGATAGGCCGAAAGAATGCGTTCAAGTCCTTTCTGGTATTCACCTTCACAGACGAAAGATGATAGCTCCCAGCGCAGCACTTCCCATTCCTTTGGTGATCGTGGGTTATGTATCTTAGCTACACCTTCATTAGGAATTGTGAAAGCGGTTGGATCGGCAAAGAATACTTCGCGGTTCTTCATGTTTCACCTCACTTTGAATCATCGGCACTGATTGGTAATGCCAGATAGTTCCAGCCATCACGTGCATCAAGCAAGCGGTAATTGTGCCCTTCATGTTTTCCCGGGAAAAATACCAACAAGCGACCTTGAATTGATGTTGCAACTCTCTCCATGATAATAGAGACTCTTGTTAAGCCGTAAAGAGATGCCGTTCCCATAATTGCGACCACCGTGTTATCATCAACATCTGAAGCGGATAGAGATTGCACCACTAGGTTGACAACATGGTCCGTGAAATCACTCAATGCCAAGTCAAGAAGCTCTGGCTGCTCGAAATATGATTCACGATACTCTTGGGATGCCATCCAATTCGCAAACGTATCAGTCAGGTCAATTGGTTTCCAACGGTGTCCGGAGTTCTTGGTTGCTGATTCAAAGTCCGACAGATGTAGGCGGAAACGGCGTTCTTGGCTCGGGTCATATATGACAAACCAAGTTCTCTGGGGACCAGCCAAAGAAGGATCCCAACGTGATCGAACGTGGGCTTCATAAACTCGCTTGAGTTCCTCTATCTCACTCAAGTCCTGTCCCCCATGAGGTATCGAAAACTAACCTCTGTAACGTTTCCAGAGTGTTTATATTCTAACAATCCTTGCTTCGCCGCGGTAATGGCTAGGTCGTGAAGGACATGAAGAGGTGCACCTAATAGGTGAGACCAGAAAGTGTCAAATAGGCCGTCACCCCTCCCGCCACACAAATATCCGAGAAAGAGACCATATGCTGCACTAGTTGGGGAAAACTGAGGAATGGAACGTATTTTCTTGAATTTACCTTGTAGATGCCCCGATTGTTGCCAAGATGAGGCAGCGCGTCTCCCGATACCTGCGACGATAGGATTATATCGGCCATTGAATTTTTCATCGACAGCCTTCGAGATCTCTCCCGCAGTAATCTCTGCTCCTACAGGGGTGGACATCACCACATTTGCAGTGGCGCGAAGAAGGGGATCACGGGCTATGGCACATAATAGAGCAAGTATTGGCTGCGCTTCTGGTTGGAGATCCCAAAGGTCTCGAAGGGCTCGAAAGAGCAAAATATCGGTATTAAGCCCATACAATGCCTTTAGGCGCCGAAAAGTCTCTCGACGAGTAACCCCAGTAGATTTGAGCAAGACGTTCTGTTCAATTATGACAGAGCGATATTCTTCGAGTTTTGCTGAAGCAGGGACAGAAATCAAAAGCTTTCGCAGGTCCGCTAACATTATAGTTCTGCTGGTATGCGCTCCCGTCCCGCTAATAACAAATCCATAAGCCAAAGAATCTTCTGGTATTGGAGGTTGTATCATTCTATCTCCCTGCTACACTTTGTTGGTCAGATAATATATTGTTCTCTTTGACGTCCGGTAGATTTCTTGCGGCTCTTCAATAGAAAGCAATTTTGCTCCCTTAATTGATAACGTGCCTATTCGTTTCCTTGTGCTGCCAATAAGATTGAAGTCGGAGACTACTGTTACAATCTTTCCGGAAAAGTCATATATGAACCTTTTCAGGTTAACTTCTTCTGCTCCCATGTCTTTATCAAGCATATCCCGAACGTATTTCAATTCAGATGAGGTAATAAGTTCAATATTCATACTGTGTTGAACTTCAAGCAGCCTCCGAAGAATCTCTTGGCGAGTGCTTAGCAGGAATCCGCTGAACCGAACATTTTCAATGGATTCTTTAGGTAACCCTTGATTGTCTTCTTGCCTGATATCGTATAGCCAATCACGAAAATTCAACAATTCTGTGAGCCATTGCTCACCATTCTTAATAAAATTTTCCATAGACCGGTCTTTTCTAACTACGGTACAAACCCAACAACCAAAGCGAGATTTACCGCAACTCTGTGTACCTGTTTCTATTACAAAGGGACATTCTCCTGAACTACATGCGTTCCCATATATGTCTAGTAAATTTAGATTGTCGCCACCCCAAGGGTTTGATACCTGCAAAAGATATGCCCAAACATCGTTATCTGATAGATCTTCAATTGGAGTAAAAACAAATGAGTTTGGTAAGACATAGGGTCGCAAGCGACTCCCGTTATTGTGATTCCTCATCGAACTGGCCCGGTTCGATGACTCGGATTTTCGTGTGCCTAAGACAATAATAGCTTGCCCGTATGTATTAATCGCATCCGAAATGTACCGGCTTGTCGGGTTTATCTTTAATCTTTTTGTGCACCAACGGAACCAACGGTTAGGTGAGGGATAACCCCTCCCTATCAAATTCACCCAAAAGCGGTCTTCAATAGTTGGTTCAACTTTTATTACATGGAAGAGGTCAGGGTTATGTTTATAAAGTGACCATTTACCCCATGCCTCTATTGTTGCCAACTGCTCATCAATGTGTTTTACAATTGATGGATTCTCCACAAGAGTGTCATTGCATAAGACGTGAACTTCCTTCGTCAGCTTCTCCCTGGGAAGAGAAGCCAATGAGTAAAAAATCAATTGCAGAAGAGCTGTACTATCTTTACCTCCGGAAAAGCAAAGAACCCATGGTGTCTCATTATCCAAGTACTGCTGCTTGATTGCGAACTCAATTTCTTGAGTTGTGTGTTTATATTTACCGGATGTTATTATTTCGACTGCGGTGCTGCTCATAGCGAATTAATTCCCTTCGGAGTCTTACTATTTTTCGTTTTCGCCTCATTGGTTCGAACTGGCATTTGACGGCCTAAAAAATAAATCCGGGCGGGTCCTACTTGTCGGTGATATACCTCTCCTCGCTCTTCAAGGGCAGTTAGATAACCAGCCATAAACTGCCGATTTACTCCAAGCCCAGAAGCAAGGTCTTTGACACTCAGTCCGGGCTCTTTGGCTAGTATCTTTTGAATCTTGTGTCCGAGATCCTTATTGGTCGTGCCACTTGTTATCATTAGTGTTTATCCTTGAACTAACGCTAGTGATAGCATTATACTACTAGGCAAGGGAAAATAAAACCATTGCCTGGGGCTAGCTTGTCCGAAGGGAGTACAACCGATGTCAATCCAAAACTATAACGGAGAAACATTTGTGGCATTCATGGACCTTTGTGGTTTTAAAGAGTTAATGGGGAACGAGGACAAGGCATGGAAGGCGCTAGACAAAATGTATTCGACCGGTTACCAAGTTCTAAAAAACAACAATAACCAATCCCTTATCGAGGGGCTTTTCATATCGGACAGTGGCATCTTATTTGTAAGGAGAAATCTCCAACATGATATTTCAATTGAACTAGACCTTTATCCGTTGCTCTCAGTAGTTAAAAAAATAAACGAGTGGATGTTAAACGATGACCTCATGTTAACAACGTCTATAGCCTACGGTCAATTCAGGTATCAGGAGAGAATTGAGTTTGTTGGCATCGAAAAGAATCCAATTTACGGAAACGCATACGTATCAGCTTACTTCGACAATGTGAACGGTTATCCTAAGATTCAACCCGGGCAATGTCGCCTGGTTAAAAGAGGGCTACCATCTATATGTAACGAGGATAATATCAATATCGGGCAATATGGAAATTTTATAAGAGAAAGGGCCGGAGATTCGCAACATAATTATTTCTATTGGAACGTTGAAAACCCCGATGAGATCGAAAATTTTGAAGAGCGTTACAAAGATTCCTATAATCTGAAGTTTCAGGGTATGCTAAAAGCTCTCAAGCGGCATTGATCACTCTTCACTACGGAACTCAGGCTACTATGTGCTTTTCTTAACCTTTGGTTGTCACTAATCAGTGCCATGATCTGTTTTATTTGGGAACCGCGGGAAGGTTATTGAAAAAACTCTCACTACCCTACCTTTAGAATACCGGACGGTTCTAGGTATCGTCCCCCTAAGTGGACCGAAGGGGACTCGAACTTTTTAATTTCTGAGCTCTATTTATCTCTATTTTCTGTGTCAAACATGTTTCTTTGATTACTTGGTATAGGGAAGAAACGAACTGGTCTCCGTGTTCTTTGAAGTATCCCTTCTTTTACTAAACGTTTGCTAACCTGACTTGTCGGGGACGTAGTTAAGATGTATCATCGTTGTTGTCATGAATGAAGCCAACCGTGACAATCAAGGCGATGAGTGGATTGCCTCGTATAAGCAAATCGCGAGTCTGCTTCCTGGATTGCTATCAACTCTACTAGGGAAGCAGATTGACCCAGATTCCCAGATCGAAATCGAGAAAAGCGGAGCTGACCTGGCGAAGATGGCTTTGGAAGTATTCCCTAAACTGCCTGCTCTGAAGGGAATGGAGAAGGGGGCAGTCCGAAATCAGGCTCTTCTTGGCATCATCGATTCGAGCTTGAGGCCATACCTCAAGAATATTCCGAATGATAAATCGGTACTAGACTTCATTATAGATTTCTTGGACCCGAGGAAGCCTCTACCGAAGGGAAGTTACTTGCTGGGAACCTCCTACCAAGAATATTTGGAACTGGTGACTCGTCTAGCAAAGGAAACTGTAAGCAAGCTTCAATTTCAGGAATATGACACTTATCTAACTTCGTATTTCAGTTCGAGTGAAGACATGATGGCATCAGGCCAGGGACTCATGACGCGATTTCCAAAGATGCACAAGGATTTCTCTGAAGAAAGATTGTATACGAAGGAAGAGGCAGAGAAAGACATCGAATACTATGATGATTTGGCGGGTCAGTATGAGAAATGCGTAGCCTTGGCTGTAGGCCTGATGAAACTGCTCGAGGGGAAAAAGGTTGACTATCCCTCGATGAGAAAACGACAGCTTGCGGCGAATTTGAAAAGTGTAAGCAAACGTGAATACCGCCTGCTGGCCACCTTAGATAAGAATATCCGCAATGCAGTGGCTCATAAGCAGGTGATTTTGCACCCAGATAAAGGGTCAGTGACGTTTTATGATGCCGTCGGCGGGTTCTCCGGTGAGTATTCTTACGAAGACGTTCGCAAGAAAGCGAAGGAACTGGCGGCTTCTGTAATAGCGTTGTATGACGTACCAAGTCTGATCCACGTTGAGTTCTTCATTAGTCTTAGAGACTCTGCTACGGGTGAGGTGAAACCCTGACCTCGGATAGGCTGAGGGAGCCTATTGCAGGACTCTTTACCCTGACTTAGGGGCTTTTTAGAATGGATCGTCAAACCGCTTGGCGGCCGCCTTTTGAAGCCTTGGTACTACGTGGCTGAAAATATCCAGAGTCATTTCGATGCTGCTATCTCTTAGCCTCCTGGACAGCAGATCAGAAGTTGCTGCAGCGCTGGAATAAGCTCCTTCTTCTCAAAGAAAAGTTCGGAATGCTTCCAATGCGGGCTACTGTATTGGATTCGAACCGTGCGTTGTTCGTTGTCTAGTTAGATGATATAATAGCTTCTGTTGGGGCTTAAACACGTGACTTCCTAAGAAGCTCGCGTAATTTGGGAATTAAATCAGGGCGCAAAAAGTTCGATATGGTTCCTGAGTCCCCAGCCAATTTTCGGTGGCGCATTCGTCTAGGGGTTTAGGACACCTCCCTCTCAAGGAGGAGATCACCGGTTCGAATCCGGTATGCGCTACCATAGACAAAAATACCCCCTGTTTTGAAGCTAAATTCTTATAACAGGGGTCTACTTTTTACCGATTTGCTACTAATTTGCTACTAATTTCGTCTTGATTATCGTGGTTGAGCAGCTTGTCAAAACTTTCTGCAGCTGCTTGTTGAATACCAGGGGCTACATGACTGTATGTGTCGAGTGTCATTTGAATACTGGTATGTCCTAGACGCTCCTGCACTATCTTCGGATGGATTCCCTGTTTTAGCATCAGGCTCGCGTGGGTGTGCCTTGCATCATGCAGGCGAATTACTTTTACACCAGCCCGAGCGGCTATTCTCTCCCATGCATACGTTATAGTATTCGGGCGTAGGGGTTTCCCAGAGTTACTGAACACCAAATCTGATTCACTTACAGTCTGTCCCAGTAGTAGAGCTTCAGCTTCCTTTATCTTACGGTGTTCACTAAGGACGAGGAAGAGAGAAGATGATATGGCTATTGTCCGACGGCTTTTTTCTGATTTGGGCTGTGTAAATATGTAAGTGCCGTCCCTCAGCTGGTGTAGACTACGACTAACGTAAATCTGACTATAAATGAAGTCTACGTCCTGCCACCGCAAGGCCAGCAATTCCCCTCGCCGCATTCCGGTGAAGAGCGCCGTGTAGAATAGAGGGTAATAACGGCTGTCTCTCGCAACTTCCAAAAAGTGGTTTACTTCATCCTCATTCCACGTCTGCATTGTCGAGCGTTTGAAACGTGGTGGGTCTACTGCATCAGCAACATTGCGGTTAACCAATCCCCATTTTACAGCAGTCTGTAAAGCTACATGTATCAAGGCGTGATGATACCGAACCGTCCGAGCACTAAGACCTCTATTCAGTCCTGTAGTGTAGTGCCTCTGCAGGTGTTCTGGTCTTAGTTGTGTCAACTGAATACTGCCAAGCTCGGGAATCAGGTATTTGTGGATAATACCAGTGTACCTGTCATAACTCCTTGGTGAAAGGTTAGGTTTAGCGTAATCCGATAGCCACTTCTCGAGATAGTTCCTCATTACAGTCTTGTCAGGCTTCACAAACGTACCCGAGTCAAGTTCGTGGATTAGCTTTGTCATCTGTTTTTCGGCTTCACGTTTTGAGGTCCCAGCGGTTATCCACTGCTGCTTACGCTTACCAGTAGATGGGTCTAAGCCCAACTGAAGAACGATCGTATAGTTTTTACTGCCTTTTCGTTTGATTATCCTGCCTCTCATTTTATGCCTCCCGATACTGCTTTAGAATAGAGAATTGAAGTTATAATATGCATCATTCCATTTTCTTTAGCCAATGAAGACTGGTTAACGAATTCGCGTAAAGCAACGAGGCCACCGCTTTTAACGATATCGAAGCAATCATCTATCATTTTTGTCTCTTCTGAAGAAAGGGGACGTCCTTTATGCTGCTTGATATCTTCGTGAGTTATTGTTCGCTCTTCCTCGATTGCATCCAAGATGTTTTGCTGGTATTCGGGAGGGATTGCATCCCACCAGGATACTAAAGCATCGTTGCTTAAAAAGTCTTCGCTGGCGAAGTAGAGTACATCAAGGTCAGAGGTGTTAGGATATTGTTCGTTCATCTGCTCGCTTACGCGCTCTCTCTGCGCATAGTTATCTGCTATAAAGAGAAGCCATAAAAGTTTTCTGTCATCGTCAAAAGCCGATTTACTAATCAATGGTTCAACAGCCGGATACAGACGGGCGATCCACCTGGCCTCTCTTATCGTTATTTCTCCAAGTGAGCCTTCTTCATCTTCGACTGCCTTTAGTTTCTGTATCTTGATGAGTATCGGGATAATGTCAGTCGGAATATTATATTGAGCGCAGGCTCCTATACTCCAGGGCTTCTCGAGTTCGCTGGGTTGCTTGTTGCGGGCTTCTGATATCATCCTGGCCAGGGTATCTTCGGTAGGTGAAACCTCTCCCATCCTCTCGATAAGTTCCTGAAGCCGCACCGCCAGAGCTCTCCGGGGCATCGTCTTGCTGTCGTAGATGGCCTGACTAATTATTAATTGTCTTACTTCATTAGGTATTTTCGGTCCTCTACCTGTCCTTCTTCTATTCATTCCGCTTGTTCCCTCTACATTATTCTATTCATACCTTGCGTGTGCTATATATATTCCTTAATAATATTAATATTAAGGCACCGATTCATAAATGTCAATAGCTTTTTATAAATATTTTTGGAGAGATTGCCATGGTGAACAATCGGCTAAAAGAATACAGAGAAAAGGCGGGGCTTTCACAGACCGAGTTGGGATGGCGGGCAAAGATGGCTGGCCAGAATATAAGCGCCATTGAGCGTGGTACACTGGCGCCCTGGCCCAGGGCTAAGAAGGCACTCGCCAAAGCCCTGAATGTTCCCGAAACCGAGTTATTCCCTGAGGACAGTATCAATGGACAAGACCCCGGATAATCGCCTGGTTTACTCCATACCTGAAGCGGCGCATGCCCTCCACTGCAGCAAGAGCCTGGTGTATGACCTGGTTAAGGCTGACAAACTCCCGCATGTCCACCTGTCGGAAAAGCGTGTGGTCATTCCGGTAGCTGCTTTGGAACGCTACTTACAGGAACAAAGCGAGGGCTTCAATGATTAATATGATTGAGGCTGCCCTCTCATATATTGATCAGGGATTTAAGGTATTTCCTGTCAAGCCGGATAAGAAACCTCTCACTCCCCACGGCCTTAAGGATGCAACACAGACCAAAGCAGGTGTTCGTGAATTCTGGAAACGCTGGCCGGATGCCGGCATTGCTTTAGTGACGGACGATTTATTAGTGCTGGATTTTGATGCTAAAAACGGGGGCCTTAAAAGTAAGGCAGCCATAGAGGCAAGGTACGGCTCGCTTCTCCGTACCAGGACTCACCGGACAGGCGGTGGTGGTGAGCACTGGATTTACCGCAATCCCAATGGCGCCAGTGTCCGAAACGCCGTTTCATTCGCTGGATATCCGGGCGTGGACTTGAGAGCAAACGGCGGTTATATCGTAGTACCACCAAGTCAACATGAAAGCGGCAAAAGATATGAAACAATCGACAACAGTGAAATAGCGCCGGCTCCAGACTGGTTAATGGATCTGGCAACAACGAAGAGGAAAAGGTTACGGCAGACTTCGTCAAAAGGTGAGCTGATACCGGAGGGTGAAAGGAACTCAAGGCTTACCAGCATTGCGGGATCGATGCGGCGTAATGGGATGTCACAGGAGTCTATCGAAGCTGCACTTCATGACGTAAACCAGCGCCAGTGCTCACCACCTTTACCTGACAGTGAAATTTCGAGAATAGCTAAAAGCGTAACTCGCTATGCACCAGACTATTTACCAGGGCCGGATGGAGCTGCTATCAAGTATTTTAACCTTACCGATCTGGGTAATGCAGAAAGATTGGTTAACCGGTATGGTGACGTACTGCGCTATTGTTACGAGCGCAAACGCTGGCTGGTCTGGAATGGCAAGGTATGGGAATGGGATGCCGGAAACAAGGTGGCAGCTCTGGCAAAACTCGCTGTAAGGAACATCTATCACGAGGCTGGGGATGAACTGGATGAAAAGAAAAGGAAAGACATAGCCAGTCATGCCTCTAAATCAGAGTCTGACCCCAGACTTACCGGGATGATAAACCTGGCTCAATCAGAACCTGGTATTCCCATCAAACTAACAGACCTCGATACCAACCACTGGGTATTCAACTGCCTTAACGGAACAATTGACCTTCAATCCGGGAAGCTCCTACCTCACCGAAAAGAAGACCTGATAACTATCTTAGTCCACATAGAATACGATCCTAATGCCAGCTGCAATTTATGGATGCGATTCCTGGACAGAGTTACCGGGGGCAACATCGAGTTGGTCAGCTACCTGCAACGGGTGGTTGGTTACAGCCTTACCGGAGATACTAGAAGCCAGACTATGTTCTTTCTCTATGGGCTTGGCAGCAATGGTAAATCCACATTCATTACCACTATTCGAAAACTTACCGGCGGCTACGGTACCAAAGCCAATACCAGCCTTTTTATGGCAAAGGATAGAAACTCCGGTGGCCCCAGTGAGGATCTGGCCAACCTGCAGGGAAAGCGGTTTGTCATGGCCAGTGAGATAGAAGATGGGCGACGACTGGCGGTTGTCTTGATTAAAGAAATGACTGGTGGTGAAGCCATCCGTGCCGACCGAAAGTACGAGCATGAAATTGAATTCCAGCCGGTGCATAAAATCTGGTTGATAGGCAACCACAAGCCGGTAATAACCGATACCACGCTTTCTATCTGGAGAAGGGTAAAGCTCATTCCCTTCACCGTAACTATTCCCGGTAAGGAAATGGATCCGGATTTACCTGCCAAACTGGAATCTGAACTGCCCGGAATACTGGCCTGGGCTGTTAAGGGTTGCCTGGAGTGGCAGAAGTACGGACTCGCAGAACCTAAAGCGGTAACTAATGCTACTTCGGATTACCGCCACGAACAGGATATCCTGGGTGATTTCATCGATGATTGCTGTTGCCTTCTACCTACTGCCGCGGTATCCAAGCATGAGCTGAAAACGGCCTACGAAACTTGGTGTAACAGCACCGGCAGCCAGCCGGCATCGCAGAAGACATTCAGAGCCAGGCTGATAGAAAGAGGGGTTACCGAGGGGAAAAGCGGAGATACTCGGTACTGGAAGGGTATAGCCTTATCTGACTCGGAGGGACAACAGGGGCAATTGGGACAAGAGGGACACAAGTGACAGGTTTTTCCAGTAAGTTTACACGCGAAGGAAAATATAGAAAAAGTTCTATAAAAAACCTGTCCCAACCTGTCCAGTTGTCCCAAAGGACCGTCTGAAAATGGAAGAGGAGTAATGATAGTTAAATGTCCTCACTGCGGCAAGGAAGTTTCGGTTAATGGATTAGGACGGAAACCGCTGAACATCCCGCTCAAAAACGTTCTTGAGTCCTTACAGGTACATCATAGTGTTACCGCAGCAGCTCAAGAACTCGGATGTAGCCCTTCATATTTATTCGGTGTCTTGAAAGCGAACGGATTAAAGCTCAGGGAAGTAATCAAGAAAGGCAAGTGATTGGTCGGCTCGGCGGCCGATGCCATCCGGATAATAGCACCGGGGGTGACCCCCTTTCTAACTATCGGAGGGTTTATTCACCAAACGCACAGCTAACGGGTGCACATTGACAGATATGTATACCAGTTATGCGAACCAATGAATGGTATAAGTAAAACGGACCGCAATAGCTATGTCACGAGGTGAGTGGTGTCTGGTATACTAATATGGCATTCAACCAGGAATGAAGCATAGTATCAATAGATCCAGTGGGTAACCCTCCTGTACCCTCTCTAACCACATTCAAAAAA
>Ga0315547_1000982_pt1 | contig 24406 bp, 20 predicted proteins | sample SalMarSW160240MG_2_FD_202542 | JGI IMG/M metagenome (GOLD analysis project Ga0315547, IMG submission 202542) | Salt marsh sediment microbial communities from the Plum Island Ecosystem LTER, Massachusetts, United States - Salt Marsh Sediment SW1601-240 ...
TGAAGAAACTGGTTGAGATCGCAGAAAAGGAAGGAGCCATAGCAGTCGCGCACGGCTGCACAGGAAAAGGCAATGATCAGGTGCGCTTCGACGTTACCATCAAGTCCCTTGCTCCGAACCTCAAGGTTATGGCTCCGGTTAGAGAGTGGGGGCTATGCAGAAAAGAAGAAATCAAATATGCCAAAGAGAAAGGCATCTCGATACCTCACCTGTCCGATCCCTACAGCATAGACCAGAACCTGTGGGGACGCTCCATAGAATGTGGGCACCTGGAGAATCCGGAACAGGAACCGCTAGAAGAAATCTATACATTAACGGCTTCTCCCGAAGAGGCGCCTGACAAACCTGAATACGTCACCATAAAATTTGAAGACGGCTGTCCAATCGCCCTGAACGGAGAACAGCTCGATCCAGTAACCTTGATCAAAAACTTGAACAAGATCGCAGGAAAACACGGGGTTGGACGCATCGACCACATAGAGGACAGGCTTGTAGGCATCAAATCGCGAGAAATCTACGAATCTCCAGCCGCCGAGGTTCTGGTTGAAGCCCACAAAGACCTAGAGAAACTGGTTCTGACACGCCACGAACTAGAGTTCAAGAAACAGGTAGACGACAAGTGGACGTTCCTAGTTTACACTGGCTTGTGGATAGACCCCCTACGGGAAGCTCTTGAAGCTTTCATAGACAAGACTCAGGAACGCGTCTGCGGCGAAGTAAAAATGAAGCTGTATAAGGGACGCTGCTGGGTTGCGGGACGCTCCTCCCCCATGTCCCTATACGACAAAAACTTGGCAACCTACGAGGTGGAAACCTCATTTAATCAATCCTATGCTGAAGGCTTCATAGAACTGTGGGGATTACCCACCAAAGTAGCTAACATCCTGAAAAAGAGGGTGAAAGAGGAAAAGAAATGTTAACGGAATTGGACGGTTTCGGCTGTCCATTCCAATAGAAACCTGTTGAGTGTGAAAAAATTGTCAAAGTTGTTGCGTGGAGGAAGAATAGGCTCTGTTCGAGAAGATGTTACTGCGTTTACCTCATCCATAAAAAGCGACAAGAAACTACTTGAAGCGGTAATCAAAATCAACGAAGCCCACGTAGCCATGCTGATAGAACAAAAAATCATCAATGGTCAAATGGGCGCCAAGCTTCTCCAAGCCTTAACTGAACTGGACCCCAAAATGAAGCTGGACCCATCCATTGAGGACGTTCACCTAGCCGTCGAAGAGGAAGTCAACAAGAAAGTTGGCGTGGAGACTGGCGGAAACCTGCACATCGCCAAAAGCAGGAACGATCAGGTGGCAACAGCCATCAGGATGGAGCTTCGAACAGACCTCCTAGAACTGATGAATCTTGTGATAACGCTGCAGGAGGCTCTAATTGAACTGGCTGAGGAACACACAGAAACATTGGTTCCAGCTTATACTCATCTGCATCCAGCCCAACCCGTGACCTTCGCCCATATACTACTCGCCTATGTAGACGGGCTGGAGAGAAGCCTGAAACGGTTAGAGGAGACTTTTCCCCGAGTCAACTTGTGTCCCATGGGCGCAGGAGCCATAGCGACCACAAGCTTCCCGATAAACAGGGACAGGACCGCTGAACTGCTGGGCTTCAGCAAAGTGCTAGAGAATTCCATAGACGCTGTTGGCAGCCGCGACTTCATCCTAGAAACATTGGCTAACCTCACGTTAGTTGCCATTGACATAAGCAGAATGGTTGAAGACTTGATCATCTGGAGTTCCCCCGATTTCGGAATAATCGATCTTCCTGAAAGTTTCGCGTCCACAAGCAGCATAATGCCCCAGAAAAAGAATCCAGATGTCCTAGAGGTAATCAGGGCGCGGATGAGTCAGGTTCTCGGCAACTTTATAGCATCCGCAACTACAATGAAGGCGCTGCCCTCAGGCTATAATCTGGACTTCCAAGAGATTACCCCAAAACTTTGGGAGTCCCTTGAAACGGTTGCAGGTTCAGTGGGTATGCTTTCGAAGCTCGTCAAAAACTTGAAGGTATCCAAGAACGTTTTCAGTAAACCAGTTCTCAAATTTGCAACCACAACCGAACTAGCGAACCTGCTCGTAAAGAAGTATAACGTCCCCTTCAGGACATCCCACAGGATAGTTGGTTCACTAGTCAAAACCTTGCTGGATAAGGAAATGACGCTTTCTGACTTGACACCTGAACTGTTACAGAAGGCTGCCCAAGATTCCGCGGGACTCACCCTGAATGTTAAACTGGAGGATATCCAAGAATCCATCGACCCATCAAAATTTGTTGAAAGCCACAAAACCATGGGCGGTCCAGCTCCCGCAGAAGTCAAGCGGATGCTAAAAATCCGAAAACAGTTGACAATTCAATCAAAAACGAATTTGAAAAAGAAAAAAAGCAAGTTAGAGGAAGCTGACAGCCAGCTAACATCTGTGGTTCAGCGTTACTTGTCCTCAGATAAAAGTAAAGTAAACTTCAAAATCCACGAAACGTGATGGAGATTAGAAATATGAAAGCAAAAGATAACTCATCGAAAACTGGTAAAGCCGTTCTAGTTTTAGAAGATGGCTCCACCTTTTTCGGTCACGGCTTCGGAGCACCAAAAAAGGTTTCTGGCGAAATCGTTTTTTCAACCTCCATGGTTGGATACCCCGAATCTTTGACAGACCCATCCTACAAGGGTCAAATCTTAACGTTCACTTATCCTCTTATTGGAAACTATGGTGTTCCATCCTACGAGCTAGAGAATGGCGTTCCCCGATATTTTGAATCTGAAAGCATCAAAGCGAGGGGCTTAGTTATCCACGAATTGTGCAAAAATCCTTTCCATTGGGCATCCACCCGAACACTGGATCAATGGCTCAAGGATGAAGACGTTCCAGGCATATACGGAATCGACACCCGAAAGCTCACAAAGAAACTTAGAGTCAAAGGCGTAATGCTGGGAATTTTGCAGGTGTGCGAAGAGGGAGAGGAACCTAACCTCGAAAAACTTCTGAAAGAAGTGAAGACGATTCAAGACCCAAACTCCACAAACCTGGTGAAGGAAGTAACGATAAAAGAACCTGTTCGCTACGAAGTCGGAGGAAACAAGGTGGCTGTCCTGATAGACTGCGGCATCAAACACGGTATCCTCCGCACCCTCCTGAACCAAGGCATGAACGTAATAAGGGTACCCTACGACTTTTCGGCAGAACAGATTCTGGAATACAAACCTGACGGCGTGATAATAAGCAACGGTCCCGGGAACCCGAAACAATGCCCAAAAACAATCGAATCGGTTCGGGAGTTAGTTGAGGAAGACATTCCCATAATGGGCATATGTTTGGGAACCCAGATTCTAGCCTTGGCTCTTGGCGGTGACACCTACAAACTGAAGTATGGTCACCGATCTCAGAATCAAACTGTTATCGACTTGGAAACTAAGCGGTGCTACATTACCACTCAGAATCACGGATACGCCGCAAACAGGGACTCCCTAAAAGACACTGGATTAGAAGTCTGGTTCATGAACGCCAACGACAAAACCGTTGAAGGAGTAAAGCATAAGAGCAAACCGACTTTCGCCTTTCAATGGCATCCCGAAGCCTCGCCGGGTCCATACGACACGAAGTTTCTTTTCGACAAATTTCTGAAACTTGCGGGGGCCTAAAAAAGGTGCCAAAGTTTGAGCGGATAAAGAAGGTTCTGGTTCTAGGCAGCGGCGCCATAAAGATTGGGGAAGCCGCAGAATTTGATTACTCGGGAAGCCAGTGCCTCAAGGCTCTTCGCGAAGAAGGAATAGACACTGTTCTAGTTAACCCGAACATAGCCACAATTCAAACTGACCCTCGGCTAGCAGGAAAAGTCTACCTCCTACCTGTAACTCCAGAATTCGTAGAGGAGGTCATTGCGAAAGAAAGACCCGACGGTATTCTCCTAGGTTTTGGGGGGCAAACAGCCCTAAACTGTGGGGTTCAACTCGCGAAAAAGGGCATCCTCAAGAAATACAACATCAAAGTGTTGGGAACCCCTGTCCAAACGATAGAGGACACAGAAGACAGAGAACTTTTCAGGCAAGCAATGATCAAAGCAAACATTTCGATACCTAATAGCAAATCCGCCAAGTCCATGCAAGAGGCAGTTGCAGTAGGCAAGGAGATTGGTTACCCAGTTATCATTCGAATAGCCTACGCTCTGGGCGGCAAAGGATCCGGCGTAGCCCATAACGAAGCGGAGTTACGGGATATTGTTAGTCGAGCCTTGGGTCAGAGCATGATCTCTCAGGTGCTTATCGAAGAGTATGTGGGTCACTGGAAAGAAATTGAGTACGAAGTCGTACGAGATTACGCTGACAACTGCTTAACCGTCTGCAACATGGAAAACGTTGATCCCATGGGAGTCCACACAGGCGACTCCATAGTAGTGGCGCCATCCCAAACCCTGTCAAACCGTGAATACCACATTCTCCGCTCAGCCTCCATAAAGGCAATACGGAGCTTGGGGGTCGTTGGCGAATGCAACATCCAATGGGCTTTGGACACGAAATCGGAGGATATCCGCGCCATAGAGGTGAATGCTCGGCTGTCAAGAAGCTCAGCATTGGCAAGCAAAGCAACGGGTTATCCTCTGGCGTATATAGCAACTAAACTGTCTATCGGCTATCTTTTGCCCGAGCTGGTGAACAAGGTCACTGGAGTAACCACCGCCTGCTTTGAACCAGCCCTCGATTATGTTGTGGTTAAGTATCCACGCTGGGACCTGCAGAAGTTCAGGAACGTGGACAGGCATATTGGTCCTCAGATGAAGTCTGTCGGCGAGGTTATGGGTATCGGGCGATGCCTAGAGGAAGCGCTGCAGAAGGCAGTTCGTATGCTGGATATTGGAAAGTTGGGTTTAGTCTGCAATCCCGAGGAAGACGAAATCGAACCGATAGAAAAGATAAAGGATGTTTTGGCATATCCCACGGATGAAAGGCTCTTCAAGACAGTTAAAGCCCTGAAAATGGGCATCTCCATCGAGGAAATCTATGAACTGAGCGGTCTCGACCCCTTCTTTCTGCACAAAATCAAAAACGTCATCAACATAGAACAGAAACTGCGCTCAATGAACTCAAAAGACATGGACTTCCTAGAAAACATCCGGGAAGCCAAGCGCCTCGGATTTTCAGACAAGCAGATTGCAGTCTGCCGCGGCACAGACGAGTTTGCTATACGTAAACTGCGAAAAGAGGCTAACATTGTTCCTGTGGTTAAGCAGATTGACACTCTTGCCGCTGAATGGCCTGCGAAAACGAATTATTTGTATTTGACTTATGGCGGGGACGAGGATGACATCGAATTTTCTTCGTGTAACAAGAAAGTTATAGTTCTCGGAGCTGGCGTCTTCAGGATAGGCTCCAGCGTGGAATTTGACTGGTGCGGTGTCAACACTATCTGGGCTCTCAAAAAGAATGGCATCGAAGAGGCTATAATGATCAATTATAACCCTGAAACGGTTTCGACAGATTATGACATGTCAGACAAGCTCTACTTTGAAGAACTGACCATGGAGAGAATCTTGGACATTTATGACAAGGAGAATCCCTTCGGCGTCATAGCCAGCGTGGGCGGACAGATTCCAAACAACCTAGCCCTTAAACTATCCAATCAAGGAGTTAACCTGCTGGGCACATCAGGCGAAAGCATCGACAGGGCAGAAGACAGGTCAAAATTCAGTGCACTGCTTGACCAGCTTGGGATTCCTCAGCCAGAATGGAGCGACCTATCAACAACCCGCGACCTCAAAAAGTTCGCTTCCAGAATCGGTTATCCGGTTCTTATTCGCCCCAGCTACGTTTTGTCAGGTTCTGCCATGAGGGTTGCCTACACCGAGGATGAACTGGAAGAGTACCTGAAGCTGGCTGCCAAGGTTTCTCGGGAGCATCCTGTCGTAATTTCGAAGTTTATCGAGAACGCCAAGGAAGTTGAGGTTGATGGTGTATATGACGGCGAGGACAACATCATCGGAGCCATCATCGAACATGTTGAGAACGCTGGGGTTCACAGCGGCGACGCAACAATGGGAATTCCCACTTTAACTCTGGACAGCGATGTGTTGCGAACTGTTCAGGATTACACTCACAAGATTGTTGAAGCCCTTGAAATCAGGGGACCATACAACATTCAGTATCTCGTGAAAGATGGAGTCACCTATGTTATCGAATGCAATCTCCGTGCTTCCCGTTCCATGCCTTATGTCAGCAAAACCCGCGGAGTCAACATGATAGAACTTGCCACCCTAGCGTTGCTGGGCAAAAAGTTCAAGGATTCCGGATTCACGGAGTTACCTGCAATCAGCCATGTTGGAGTGAAGGTTCCTCAGTTCAGTTTCATGCGTTTAAGCGGAGCCGACCCTGTTCTGGGAGTTGAGATGCTGAGCACCGGAGAAGTAGCGTGTCTGGGCGAAAACTTTACGGATGCCCTATCTAAGGCGCTGCAGTCTGCTGAGTTCAAGATGCCTCCGGAAGGCGGGTCGGTGCTGATAACTGTTGGCGGAGAAGAGCTGAAGAAACAGGTTGTGCCCATTGGAATGGCGCTCAGGAAGATGGGCTTCAAAATCTATTCCACAGAACATACTGCTGAGGCGTTGCGGGATGCAGGCGTAAACAACATTTCAGTGTTGCATAAGGTCAGGGAGGTGGGGCAGAAACCCAACATCGTTGATTATCTTCAGGAAGGCAAAATCGACTTGGTTATCAACATACCCATGCCGAACCATCTGGTAACGTTCTCAGAAGTTCTGAAGGACGAATACACCATCCGCAGATTAGCCATAGAATTCAATGTCCCAGTTGTAACGAATCTTCAGTTGGCATCAGCGTTAACCAAGCTGTTGGAGCAGCGAGAAGCAAACAAGTTTGACATTCGTTCCCTAAACGAGTACATGGACAGTTTGCCGCGGAAGTTCTGGTAAACAGAATCAGAGAAGAGGGGATGTTACTTCTTTCTTCTAAAGCTAAACCGTCGGAACTTCAGTTTTGCTGTCAAGATTTTTTCTGTGCCGAAGAGCCTAGCCGCCACGTAAAGAACTCCGACTGTGAAGATTGCCATGTAGATGATTCCTCCGATGGCTAGGAGATAGTTTCCTGTGAAGGCTACGTTGGATGCCAGCAATGGATGCGTGAAGGGTATGGCAAGCAGTATGATTGATAGTGGGAAGGGCAAGGCTGTGATGTCGGTGAACATTGTGAAGATCATTGGAAAGACCAGTAGTATAGAGAGTGGACCCACTAGAGCTTGGGCGCCCCTCACATCCTCGGCGAAAACAGACAACGACATTGCCAATGCTAATGCTGAGAGCAGTGCCATGAAGAGAGATAGCCCAAGAAGCACGTATGACAGGAGCGTGGGCGCCAATCCAATACTTGCCAAGTCTACACCCACTCCAGTTGGTATCATGCCCGTGAAAGAGTTCATGTAGTAACTGAAACCAATAAGATAGGCTACGGCGCCGACAATAGCAACAAGGATTGATCCCGTCAGTTTCCCAGCTAGGATCATGAAGCGGTTAATGGGCAACGTTAGAAGCGTTTCAAGGGTCTTCTCCTCTTTCTCTGAAGCCACAGCTGTTGCTGCAAGTTGCATGGCGAAGATAAGCAGCATCATTATTCCCACCGGCATGATAGTGGACTGGGATATTACTAAGCCAAAGAGAACAGTGGGATTGATGTCCACGCCTTTCCCTTTGATTATCGATTTCTCAGACAAATCTATAGGATTCAGAACTGTTGTCGGGGGTTCAGTAAATTTCTCGTCGATTCTTTGGTCAACAAGATTGTTTTCGAAGAAACTCAACAGAGCGCTAACCGCAGAGGAGCTAGTGGACTCTATTATGCTTCCTCCCCTAAACGGGGTGTAAACTTCCAGTTCCGATGTTCCTCCTTCAGTTATGTTCTGGCTAAAGCCTGAAGGGATAACTATGAGACCAGTGAGGTTTGATTCTTGAACATAGTTGAAGGCTTTGGTGAGATTAGGATCGTCAAGCTGAACAATTTTTGCGTTCCAATCTGTAAGATTAATCCTTAGGCTTTCAGCAACTGGACCTCCATCAAGATCCATCACTGCTACCGAAATCTCACCCATGCCTTCCTCTGCCGCCTCCATGGAGAATTGAATCGCGAAACCCATGAGTGGAAACATTATCAAGGGAATAATTATCATGGGAAGGAGAATTTTCGGGTCTCTGACTAGCTCCTTGACTTCCTTTACAATAATGTTGAATAAGCCCTTAAGCAAAACCAACCACCTCCCCGAACACCTCTTCAAGGTTAACCGCGTTGTATCTTGTTTTAAGCTCTGCAGGAGAACCTTCAACAACGGTTCTGCCTTTGTCTAGGAGAACAACTCGGTCACAGAGATACTCCACTTCCAGCATGTTGTGGCTCGAAAGGAGGATAGTTACTCTATGCTCTTTCACATACTGTTTTATGATTGTTCTAACGTGAACAGAATGAAGCACATCTAGTCCGCTGGTAGGTTCATCCAAAACCGCCAGTTTAGGCTTCGTCATTAACGCCCTCGCAACGAGAAGCCGCCTTTTCATACCCTTGCTATATCCCTTCACTTTGTCCTTGAGGCGTTCTCCTAATCCAGAAATTTCAGAAGCCACATCAACCACATCCCGCACGGCTTCTTTATCGTTAGCTCTGAAGCTTGCCATGAACTTCAAATATTCAATCCCTGAGAGATTTTTGTAGGCGCCAGCTTCCTCAGGAAGATAGCTGATAAGTTCGCGTACCTCTGCAGCCTCTTCAACCACGTCATGACCGAAAACAGTTACGGTTCCTGAAGTGGGCAATAGCAATGTGGAAGCGATTCTGAGGGCAGTTGTTTTACCCGCACCGTTGAGACCTATCAAACCAAAAATTTCGCCCTCCTCTATACTGAAATTTAAGCCGTCAAGGGCTCTGACTGAACCGAAAACTTTTGTTAGGTCCTTTGCTTCAACCGCGACGCTCACAAAAATGTCCCCCAGTATGTTGGTAGCACTAGAGGAGCATCTTCAATAAATCTGCTTTGGTTACGATGCCGACAACCTTTCCTTTCTTCGAAATCAGAACAGCCGGATAAACCTGTAAGAGGCTTGCGATCAACGGCAGCGGAGCGTCCTCTCCAACCTGAGGAAAAGCTTCCTCCATGACATCACCCACAGAACGTTTGGATATCTGGGATAGGTCTTTGCCTGCGGAGACCTTTCCTATGATAGTTTTCTCTGAGATGCTTCCGACAGCGTGTTCTCCGTCAAAGACTGGAAGCTGAGAATAGCCGTAATCCGCCATCGTCTGGACTGCTTTTGATACCTGATCGCTCTTTTGAATTCCTATAACTTTGCTGTGCAATACTTCTTCGGCGCGAACCTCTGTTTCTGTCTGTAACCGTTCCAGTGCATCAAATATGGCTTTAACTTTGGTGTAAGACGGGTCAATTTTCTGGGATTCCAGTTTTGCGATTAAGGACTGGCTTACCCCCGCTAACCTTGCGAGTTTTTGTTGTGTCAGTCCCATGATTCTTCGTTTCTTGGCAACCTCTTCAATGGAAGGCAGCATGTCATCAAGTTTGTTTGACACGTTTAAATTCTTTTTGGAATAAATTTTTCAGTAAAATATTAAAGGTGTAATATTGTTTGCTATGTTTCATACTCTGAGAACTGTATTGGAGCTAACGAAAATGGCAATCTCAGAAAAGGGTAACGGGCGAACAATCGCAGAGATCAACCAGAAGATAAAGACTGGCGACATTCAGGTTTTAACAGCTGAAGAAATGAAGAATCTTGTGGAAAGCAGCGGTGTCGAAGTCGCCTACAAGGAGGTTGATGTGGTTACAACAGGAACCTTCGGAGCCATGTGCTCTTCAGGAGCCATAATAAACATTGGGCACTCAGATCCTCCCATCAAAATCCAGAGGGCATGGATAAACGATGTTGAAGTCAGCCACCCCGGCGCTGCGGTTGACCTGTACATAGGCGCCACAATGATGTCTGAAACAGAGCCTTTTGAGTATGGAGGCGGTCACGTGATAGAGGACTTGATCGCAGGCAAAGAGGTTGAGTTGAGAGCCACCTCCCAAGGAACAGACTGTTACCCCAGAACCAAACTGGATACTACCCTCACGAAAGATGACCTGAACCAGTTCTATTTGCTGAACTTCCGCAACTGCTACCAACGTTACGTCTGCGCCACGAACAGCCGCGACGAAATAATTTACACCTACATGGGTAAGCTCTTGCCTCGGTTCAGAAATGCCAGCTATTCCGGAGCCGGAGCCTTGAATCCACTGATGAACGACCCTGATTATGAGACTATTGGGGTTGGAACCCGCATATTCTTGGGAGGAGCACAGGGCTACGTTATAGGAGAAGGCACACAGCATGATCCCACTAACAGGTTTGGTACGATGATGGTTCGGGGAGACTGCAAGAAGATGAGTCCAGAGTTTATTAGTGGAGGCGCTTTCACCAAGTATGGCACAAGCCTCTATGTTGGCATAGGAATACCTATCCCCATATTGAATGAGGGGTTAGCTAAGAAGACGGCATTACGGGACGAGGAAATCTTCACGGATATTGTTGATTATGGGGTTCCCCGTAGGGAGCGACCTAAGCTGGGCAAAGTCAATTATGCCACATTGAAGTCGGGTGAAGTAACAATCAACGGCAGGACAATTAAGGTCAGTTCCCTCTCCAGTTTGAAGAAGGCAAGGAAGATAGCGGAGACGCTGAAGTCATGGATCGAAAACGGGTCCTTTTACCTGTCTGCTCCCGCTGAGACTCTGCCGACAGACTCGGTGTGTAACCCCATGAAGCAGACTGACGAGATAACATTCGTTAACCGCGTGGCTCATGAGGCTGTTATCTGCAGGGTTGACGAGGATATTAAGGCGGTTGCCCAGAGAATCATAAGCAAGTCAGTTAACCATGTGGTTGTAACGGATAAAGGTGGAGAGATCAAGGGTATGGTGACTTCTTGGGATGTTACTCGGGCTGTTGCTGAAGGAAAAAGTAAACTTGCTGACATTATCACAAAGAAAGTGTTCACTACGAGACCTGATGAGTCGGTGGAGGCTGCTTCAAGGAAGATGGCGCAGCATCACATATCTGCTCTGCCTGTAGTGGATCGGGACAAGAAGGTTGTGGGGCTCATAACCTCTGAGGATATATCTAAACTGAGGGGAAGGTGAAGAAAGTGGATAGGATTCTTTTAAGATTCTCTGGAGCGATAGTCGAAGAACCCATAACTGCTCAGGTGATTCTTGAGCTTGGAATCCCAATAAGAATAGTGACTGCCACCGTCAATTCCCTAGGCGGCGACATCTTGATAGAGGTGCCTGCCATTCACCTCAAGAAGATCGTTAAAGCCTTCAGGGATAAAGGTGTGATTGTCAAGTTTCCGAAGCTTATCGAAGTGGACTATGACAAGTGCTTTGACTGCGGCGCATGCTACGCTCTTTGTCCAGTGGATGCCATATCCTTCGATGAGGATCATTCTGTGGTTTTCGATGAGAAGACATGTATCGGCAGTCCCTGCGGCTTATGTGTTGATGCTTGTCCAGCCCGAGCCATAAAACTTGTTGAGCAGCACCGTAACAATCCAAAATGAAAAAGAAAAACCTCTCTAAACGCGCTTTCCGACATAAAGAGTCAAACTGCACCATAATATCAGACAAAGAAAGCGCCATCGAGAAGGCAATATCCTCAATCAAGTATCACCGGAGACAGCTTGAAAAATACATCAAAGAGCATCCACGATTCTTTTATTCTCTTGAGCCGGTTCCCGTGGACAATGGACCGAAAGTAGTCATGTTGATGGCTGAGGCTTCCGCGAAGGCGGATGTTGGACCCATGGCTGCTGTTGCCGGAGTGTTAGCTGACCTAGCAGTCGAAGAGATGATTAATGCTGGATGCAAGGTTGCGGTGGTAGAGAACGGAGGAGAAGTCTATGCTGTTTCCAATCAGCCAGTCGATATTGCCCTCGCTGCGGGTGATGCTCCTCTCTCAAAAGAGATGGGCTTCAGGTTGAAAAAGTTCCCTCTGGGAGTAGCCACAAGCTCAGGGTTGTATAGCCACGCTTTAAGTTTCGGGGACGCAGAAGCTGTGACAGTTTTTGCTGTTGACGCTGGAGTTGCTGACGCTGCAGCTACGGCTGTGGCGAACCTGATAAAAGGAGATGATGTTCGCGGCGTAATCAGGCAGGGAATAGACAGAGCCTTAAGCATAGACGGAGTTAAGGGCGTCTTTATCCTGTATCGGGGGGTTGTGGGAAAAGCTGGACAGATTCCGGAACTGATAAAAGTGAACCCTCAGAAGTAACTGCAATCTTTTGTTGCTTGGTTTTTCAGGAAAAAGCTTGTTTTCAACAATCTGCTGTTATTAGTCTCCTAATATGCTGGTGGATTTGGGCAACAAATCATGTTCTTGCTTAGAAAACCAGAAAAAACCTAGTTTTCAACAATGAAGTATTATTAGTCTCCTAATATGATTGCTGGGTTTGTGTTCTGTGTAGCTTCTTTCTGTAGATTGCAGCCGCCAACGTTGCCGCAAGAAGCAACGGCAGAATGGTCCATGAGGGAAACTCTGGAATGTAACCAGCTGGTGTGTATCGTTCATTTGCTGCTGATATGGGAAAACCAAACCAGCCCTCCCGACCTCCGATTACATATAGATTATCATTTATGACACCAATACCATGACCATAACGAGCAGTTGGCATAGCAGTTCCAATAACCCACGTATCTGTTGTTGGGTCGTAGACTTGGTTTAGGTTGACAGCGTCAAGATTTTGCTTACCACCTATAACATAGACTCTCTGCGTTTCTGTGTCTCCAGCGGATACCCCCGTAGCTGCAGCGTCCACTCCTTCGGGTAGTGGGGCTCCATAACTCCAAGTGTCAGTTTCAGTGTCATATATCTGATTAAGAACAACTTCAACTGCACCACCTATTATGTAGATTTTGTGGTCTACTACTGCAGAAGCTTGATAACCAACAGCAGTTGGTATTGGCTCCGTTGTAACCCAAGTGTCTGTTGCTGGGTCATAAACTTCTGTTGCAGTCAAACCTCCACCTATTAGATAGATTTTTCCATCTACAACATTTGCAGATACTGCCATTCTATTTGTAGGCATAGAAGCTTTAGTTTCCCACGTGTCTGTTGTTGGTTCATAAACTTCGTTTATATTGGTTACCGTTTGACCAGCTGTCCAATTACCACTGTCTCCTCCTATTGTGTATATTTTATTTTCAACAACGGCTATTCCAAAATAAATTCTTGGAGTAGGCATTGGTGTTTTTGTTGTCCAAGTATTTGTGATTGGGTTATATTCTTCATTTTCACCGTGAGAGTTATAACTGCCTCCTATTGCGTATATTTTTCCATTTGCGACAGCAATCCCAATTCCAGCTCTTGCTGTAGGCATAGGAGCTAAGGTTGTCCATGAATCCTCAACTGCATTCACAAGAGGTAAAGAAAGAAGTGAGAAAACAAGACAAAGAATCAGTAATACAGAGAGTATTGCTGTTTTATCCCCCACCACAGGCACCACTAATACCTTAGTAAATAATAGGGAAAAGGGTTTTTGTAAAGAAAGTTTGACCAACTGTATCGATGGCTAGTCAAGAAATCTTGACCAAACTAATTTGGTTGTTCATTGGGTTAGTCAAGAAACCTTGTCAGGGAAACAGGCATCTCATTGACTTATTAGTAGTGCGCGATTAGCGAGGTTTCATAGCCTTTTCTATTTGGTCTTTAGTCATGATTTTGCATTTGCCCTGGTTGTCTAAATCTATCATTAGAATATCCTTGGGTCTTTCATCACTGAGGTTGCAGACTCTAATGCTTCAATTATACCCAACATTTGATATTTGAAGACCCGATTCACCCTCAACTCAATATCCATGCATTCAAAGATCCACCAGTTATCTCCTGTATGTCTTGCCGTAAACACTTTATACAAACGCCCTTTCCGTCGAAGCATGAAAGTGCCCTTAACCTTCCTCTTCAACCGCTCACTTTCCCTGACCTTTACTTGTTTGACGCTTCTTATATGTTAATTTTAATTTTCAGTCTGCTCTCTCACCGGTTTATGCCTGTATGTTTGAGCGTTACTCTTTAATTGTCTCCAGCCAACAGGTTTCAAACGGTGAAGCCTTTTGCATCATCGCGGACAACGTTTTATTAGGATACGGCGAAGAAGCGGCAGCTCATTTCTCACGGAAAAAAGGTCTACAAATATCATCAGCTGGAATTAACCATACCAACCAGGTTCAAGCCCATCGTAGAACCCTTCATGAACAAAGATTTAGAAGTTGAAGCCAAACGCGTAGGTGACAAGCTAGTCATCGAAGCTGAACCAGTAGAAAATACCATGTGAAAACATTCAGCTGAACGCCTCGACTGCACGTTAACCTTACTTCTCTGCTTCTTCTTTTTGTTCTTTCCATTGTTCGTGCTGTTCGTGGAGTCTTTTCATCTGTTCTTCCACGAAGTCGTCTACCTCCATGAAGGGCAGATTCAAGTCTTCTATGGCAACCTTAGTCTTTTCATATCTCTTTTTATTCACTGCATAGAAACCACTTTCACCGTTGAATGCGTGCGCGTAACTGATATCACTGAGACTCTGCGGCTTTCAGAATAGGCTACAAATATTGCTCTTTTGCCAGAATCATAACATATAGCTTGGGGCTGGCTTTCCAGAGGTATGGTTGCAATTACAATATTGTTATTGTCTGATATCACTGAGATCGAGTTTGAATTATAGTTCGCTACGAAGATGTGGCCGCTAGCAGAATCGTAAGCTAAAGCACAGGGTTGGTGACCCACAGGTATGGTAGAAAACACCTCATAGTTGCTACCTGATATTACTGTAACTGTGTCGGAGCCATAGTTAGCTACGAAGATTTCTCCTTTTCCAGAATCATAAGTTAAGCTTATGGGTTGATTTTCCACGGTTATATTTGCAACAACAGTGTTAGTGCTGTCCGATATCGCTAAAACCTGATCGCAGCCAGCATGACCTACAAATACCTCTCCTCTAACAGAATCGTAAGCTAAAGCACAGGGTTGGTGACCCACAGGTATGGTAGAAAACACCTCATAGTTGCTACCTGATATTACTGTAACTGTGTCGGAGCCATAGTTAGCTACGAAGATTTCTCCTTTTCCAGAATCATAGGCTATTCCCATGGGTTGTCTTCCTACAGGTATACTTGCAACCACGTCATAGTTACTGTCTGATATTACTGACACAGAATCGGAACCAAAGTTGGTAACAAATAATCTACCCTTGGCAGAATCATAGGCTATTCCTGAAGGCATTATTCCTACAGGTATGGTTGCCACTACAGTGTTAGTGCTGTCTGATATGACATAGATCAAATGGAAATCTCCATTGGTTAAGTAGACTTCTCCTTTTCCAGAATCATAAGCTGCGCCATAGTAACCGCCATGTCTTTCCAAAATTATGGTAGCAGTTAATTCAAAGGAAAATAAACCCGTTAATTTTGCTTCATCCAGAACATCAGTACTGCCTAACATTACTTGAGCCACATAAGAGGCTCCAACAGGATGACCACCAATAGTGTCAATGGCTCCCCCCTGATGCAAAGTATATTGCAATTCTCCTTGAAAGATTCTAACTTCTCCTGAAGAAAAAGTTTCATTAACCCATCCTTCGTCGGAGCCAAAAATATTGTCTTCAACATCAATTTCACTACCATTAACAAACATTGCAACACTCAATTTCACTTCTTTCACATCATTTATTCCCATATTCTGAAGAGTGATATTGAACGAGCAGGTAAGCAACAGACCGCCAGGATTTTCCCAACCTTCGGGGTCTATTGAAAAAGCAGTAATCTGTATCTTATTGATTTGATTGAGAGTATTAATTTGATTGAAGAAAAACCATGTGGTAGCGGTGGCTACGATGAGAACCACTAAGAACGCTGCTACTGCAGTTGTCTTTTTCATTTTGGTTCATCCCACTCGCTTGAAGTTTTATTATCCTGAGCGCGTGCGCATTGGCCCTTAATCTGTAGAGGTAAACTATGTCCAAGCCTTCATAAAGGATTTTTCCGCAGCCATGACATACGATCTTAAGGGACATCTACACCACCTAAACATACTTCTCGTTCAGGAGACGCTGGATCTCCTCGAACCTTTCCTGCTTAACCAATCTTTGATAACAAAGTGTATCGGCACCGTGAAGACGTGCGGCGAGGATTTGCAGCTCTTTCGCATAGACGTCGATCATGATGGAAACTTCTTTGCTGGGCTTGACTTTGCTAAGCATCAGGACTATTCTGTTTTTGCTTTGATTGAAGATATGGAGACAAAGTATTTTCTGCGGTATCTGAAGATTTGGCCTCATGAGGTGCCTTATGCCAGCGTTATCGGCTGGATTAAAGTTATCCAGGATAGGATTGGTGAATTCCGTTGTTTGCGTGCTGACAAAACTGGCGTTGGCGACTATATTGTAGAGGATATGCAGAACGCTGGAATCCTGAATGTTGAGGGCGTGAATTTTACGTTGCCGCGTAAGCAGGAGATGGCTAGTCTCCTGAAGCAGCGGATGGTGGACAAGCGGTTTTTCTATCCTTATTTTAGCTGGGATAAGCCCTATCACTGCGAGTATGTTGCTGAGTTGAATGTGGAAAGGTTTGAGCTTAGCAAGGATGGCAACTTAGCTTTTAATCATCCTCAGGGCACGCATGACGATGTGTTTTGGGCATCTGCCTTGGCGTTGTATGCTACTGTGGAGATGGGTGAGGAATCCGAGTTGGTGAGGGCATATTGAAACGCAGAGAACATTTTCGGATTAGAAAGTTTGCTAGGCGTTATGACCGGCGCACGGGCAAGTTTGTATTTAATATTGCATATGAGACGAAAACGGACGTTACTGATCGCACTGTTGCTGTGGCTGAAGCCTTCGGATTGGGGATCAGCGACTTTCAGAAGCATGTGCTTTATGATGATGTGGAGTTGAAGATTGGGTCTCAGGATATTGTATATGTGACTGGTGATAGCGGCTCTGGAAAAAGTGTACTGCTGAAGGCAGTTTGCGGGGATTTGAACCCCGTGGAAGCAGCAAGAATGTCCGATGTCGAAGTTGATCCAGAGAAGCCGTTGATCGACACTGTTGGAGATTCTGTTAATGAAAGTCTGAAGCTGCTAAGCAAAGTTGGGTTGGGTTAAATTTTAACCCCAAACCCAAAATATTTTAGAAACTCAAGAAACAACTAATGGCATGCTGCTAATTACAAATTTCCTAATTGGATTCGCAATTATCCTCGGTAGCTTATCCATAGTTGGAATTACTAGGGGAAACAAGGTTTCTCAGAAAACTTGGGTTATACTTTGGTCAATTGTATCCTTTAGTTTCGCTTTGTTCTTGATTATTTCCGCTGTTCTTGAAAACGAAATCATTCTAAATTACGCATTGGGGGGTTCAGTAGGATACGTAACTGCGGTTTCAATCCACACGATAGACCACGCAGTAAACGAATGCAGGAAGAGCAACAGTCACTGAAAGAAGATTCACTGACGCTTGCACACGTGTAGAAGTACGGTTTGGGTTTGGAGTTAAAATTTAACCCCAAAAAATTCCTAAAATTTTTAGTCAGCTAAAGATTAAAATCTTATAACCTGTTGAGGTAAATTGGTGTAATAGTAAAAAAGTAAGTAAATACTTAGGTATAGTCTCCTAATATGATTGCTGGGTTTGTGTTCTGTGTAGCTTCTTTCTGTAGATTGCAGCCGCCAACGTTGCCGCAAGAAGCAACGGCAGAATGGTCCATGAGGGAAACTCTGGGATGTAATCAATTGGTGTATACTTTTCGTTTATTGCCGAGTAATTGTCTCTTTCAGTTTTACCTCCAATGGCGTATAGTTCATCATCTATGACAGCAACTCCCAATCCATAGCGGGGGGTAGGGATTGGAGTGCCAGTAGTCCAAGTATTGGCTTCAGGGTCATACGTTTGAGTTAGATTGTAAGTAACGCTGTAGTATGCCCCTCCTAAAACGTAGATTCTTTTTGGTGCAAAGACACCAGTAGTGGCACCAGCGTCAGCATGCCATAACCCTGTGGGAACGCTTTGTCCGAAATTCCATGTGTTGGTTGCAGGATTGTAAATCTGATTGAGAGTTACAGGAAAAGTGCCGTCTGAAGTTTTGTTTCCTCCCCCAATCAAGTATATCTTGTTATCTACTACAGCCGATGAGTAGCCCCAAACAGCAGTTGGAAGAGGTGCTTTGGTAGTCCATGAATCCGTGGCAGGATCATAAACCTCATTTTCATCAAACTCCAGATGGAGTAATCCACCCACATATCTCACTCCTCCTATAAGGTAGATTTTGTCAGATACAACATTAGCTTCCAAACCCTGCCTAGGGGTAGGCATTGAAGTCTTTGTTTCCCAAGTGTCTGTTTCTGGATCGTAAACTTCAGTTGCTCCTGTGAGTAAACTCTCACCCCAACCCGTTCCAGAACCGACTGTTCCACCAATTACGTATATTTTGTCTTGGTAAACCGCTATTCCAAAATCGCTTCTCGCTGTTGGCATTGATATTTTGGTAGTCCATTCATTTGTAACTGGGTCATACTTTTCAGTAGTATTTAGAACCCCTTCCCCATTTTGCCCTCCTATCGCATATATCTTACCATTCACAACAGCAACCCCAATTCCACTTCTTGCTCTAGGCATTGGCTCCCTAGTTGTCCAAGAATCCTCAGCTCCTAACACATAAGGAACCATAGTGGTTGACAGAGAAAAGGAAAGAATCAGAAAAAGCACGATTGTTGATCTGATTTTCTTCTTCAAATCAACTCCCTCCGCTGATTGTGGTTACGTAGTTTGCGTTTGTAAACTGTTAAAGTAACGGCTAACGTTGCGAACGTAAGCGCCATTGGTGCCCAAGTTGGAAACTCTGGGATTATAGTTGGTTCCATTAGTGGGTAGTTGTCGGCATCGTATTCCCAATCCCAACCCATAAGAGTGTAAACTGGAACAAGATAAGGTTCATCTCCAATTCCATCTCCGTCAACATCAGCTCCATTGTAGTCACTCCAATAATTACCCGTCGAACCATTATCCCAAACGTTGCTACTAAACCGAGATGTGGCTTGCCATTCCCAATTATCAACGAAGTTGTTTCTGAAGAACTTGTTAGATTCAGCAGCGTACAAATAAACACCAGCGAGCCTATTGTATGCAATAACATTGTCATAGATTGAGTTATTATACGAATTGTGGAACATCATGCCATCCCCATTGTCAACTATGTTATTTTCGTAAATTCTATTGCTGTTAGAATATCCATGAAACTCGATTCCACCTATACTATCGGTAATGTTGTTTCCGAAAATGCTGTTTTCATTTGAGGTTGATTGAAGCTTAAAACCATAACATGTATTGTCACTTAGATTATTCTCTGTTACTATGTTCTTAGAAGAGTTAGTGAAAAGCAAACTAATTCGTTCATTGCCAGAAATGGTGTTGTTAACGGAGTTCTCTAGATTGATAGTGCAATTACTTTCTGTGATTTTATTGTTGCTTCCATTAAGCATGGTAATGCCAAAAGGTGCATCAACAACCTCAATGTTCCTAAGAACAACGTTACTCCTGTTCTCTAGAAATATTCCGCCTTCATTCATTCCATGCAGAACATATCCTGAGCCATCAACAATTACCCCATCTTTTTCTATAATAATCTGACCGTAAATGTCACCTGAAAAAACGTATACCTCATCTTCAAAGGTTAGTCCAGCTCCTTCAATAGAACCATCATTTCTAATATAAACCGTCCCAACTGCTTTAACTATCCCTATTTCTGTAATAAAAACGAACATAAAGGAAAGAATCAGCAACAGGGCAATTGTTGCCTTTGATTTTTTCATTTCTCACTCTCCAACGATTATGTTTTGCATAACTTTTGTTTGTAAACAACTAGAACAACGGCAACTGTACATACTGCAAACACTAAAGGTGCCAAAGAGGGAAACTCTGGTATGTATCCAGCTGGCGTATATTGTTCGTTTACTGGTAATATGTTGTCTCCATCCGTGTTGAAGCCTCCGATTGCGTATAACACATCATTTACAATTGCGATTCGTAATCCACCACGAGATGTCAACATTGGGGTGCCGTAACTCCAAGCGTCTTTTTCCGGGTCGTAGATTTGCGTCAGGTTGCTTCCATCAGGAAATTGAGTGGTGCTACCGCCTATAACGTAGATTCTTTCTGGTGCTAGGGCTCCGGTGGTTGCGCCCGAAGCTGCAAAACGAACCCCTGTGGGAATAGGTTCCGCTTCAGTCCATGTGTCAGTTTCCGGGTCGTAGACTTGGTTCAAATTACTATATGTTGTATCCTGTTTGGAGCCGCATATTACGTATATTTTGTTGTCTACAACAGCGGAAGTGTAACTGCATACTGGAGTTGGTATCGAGGCTTTACTGGTCCATGTATCTGTTTCTGGGTCGTAAACTTCGGTTACGTTAGAGTGAAAAGAAAACGTAAGCGGAGGACCGTAGACTATCCCGCTTATGAGGTAGATTTTGCCGTTAACAACGTTTGCACATAACGCAGACCTGTTTGTGGGCATCGAAGTTTTGGTTTCCCATGTGTCCGTTGCTGGGTCATAAACTTCGGTTACTCCAACATAAGTGTTGTTTTGAAGTGGGGTTTCGGTTAGTCCCCCAAACGTGTATATTTTGTTTTCATAAACAGCTACTGCAAAATAGTATCGTGGAGTCGGCATTGACGTTTTCGTAGTCCACGTGTCTGTTGCTGGGTCATACTCTTCATTAGTGCCAAGGGGACCGGAATCCAAGCCACCAATTGCATAAATCTTTCCATCTACAACAGCAACCCCAAATCTGTATCTTGCAGTGGGCATCGGCTCCTTACTAGCCCAAGAATCCTCAGTTGCATTAACTGGTTGAATATAGACTAGATACAAAGACGATGCGCTTAGGATAACAAGAAGGAAAACCTTGCTTGTTTTCATGTGCTTTCCTCAGGCATGATTGCTTCGGGTTTCGTTGTTGTTTTTCTGGTTTTTCTAAAGTACGTTAGTAGGGCTGCTCCAACTAGTGCTATTATCGCTGTTGCGGTGATTATGTAGATATTCATTGAGGATGCTGTACCATCATTTTCGGATGTCAATGTTTGTTCAGTGGATGATTCTGTTGAATCCTCTTCAGAGATGGGACCGCCTAGACCACTCAAACTCTTGCAAGACTCTATCTCCCCTGTATCCGCCCAGATTCCAACTTGAACGCCGTAAGCCGAATAATAATATTTGTCAAAGTACAGTTCGATGCGCCAGAAAGGATACACTGTCAACGTTTCTCTGGGATACATGGACACCCCCGCTCTCACCGGCTCGTCTACTAGATTAAACTCTACATCCGTAAGACCATCCTCCAAGTAAATCCGCAACGTATAATCTTCGGCAGCATTCCTCGCCAAGTTTATAGCTTCTTCCCTAGAAACATTCACTTCTGAACTGCCTATACTGTAGAGGTCCCAATCGTTCACTAAAGACTTGAAAACTCCCTCTTCAAAAGTAACCCTTACCACATTCTGTGGTGCATCAACACCATTGACGGTGTATGTCCACTCAAATAATGTACGGTCAACCGCCTCTGCAGGGTAATTCTGGACTTCTTGATTTAATACTGTAAGCTTTATGTTTCCCGAGGTTATTGTCGCGTCTTTTGTTTCCTCAATTTTGTCCAGCATCTTACGCATTTCTTGGGTGTATGAGGCTCCAGAATTGGTTTGGTATCTTTCGAGGAACTCCTTAGCTGCATCGAGAAGGTTAGTGGGTTGGGGGTCAGCAAAAAACGGTGAACCTTTAGACACTTGTAGACTGTAAGAATGAATCGTATCTTCTCTAAATCTGCACGTTACGCGTAAGTTGCTTTCGTTGCCCCCGTCGAGGTTGTATCTAACAAGCTCTTCAGCGAGACCGCCCCAATGAGGCGGATAATCCACCCAGTTGCTTGCCAGCGTTACATTATATTTTGCAACATCAACTTCAACCACATCTTCCAAGAACATCATTGTCTTTTCCGGAGCAGTCAATTCTGCTGAGTATGCCGCAGGCAGTTGTACAAACGAAACCGATAAAACTGTCATCAGAATCAGAGCCACAAGGAAACGGGGAAGCGAGGACATCAACGAGTGCAGGTTTGATGCGGTGGTGTTCATGTTGTAAGCCCCACAGATTCATTTTATGGAGGAAATAACATAAAAGGGTTTTTGTCAAGGTTTCTTGACTTATCAAATGATGCATTAGTCAAGTTTTCTTGACCAAAAAAACTTTCCTGTCTTGTTTCATTATATTATGGTTTGGTGCTTAACCCTTGCCCAATTCAGAGAAAGAACCCTATTCACTTATGTTCTCGTCTTTAAGTCATCCAGCCCGCCGTAAAATCCTTAGAATGCTCTCAGAGAAGCCGAGAAACTTCTCAACAATCCTAGAGACGCTTGGAATCTCCAGCTCCCATTTAACCTATCACCTTGAAAACCTCGGAGAACTCGTAACGAAAATGGATGATGGAAGATACAAGCTCTCCACCTTCGGAGAAGCGGCTGTGATGACGATGAGGGGAGTAGAAGAGTCACCTGATACCCATCCAAAACACCCAACAATGCCCCTAAAGTGGAAATCCCTTTTTGCGGTTCTAATGATTGCGATTGTCATTTCAGCAGCTGTATCTTGTGCGCAATACATGTCTTTTAACCAGTTATCCATGGATTATCAACAAATATCCGAGGATTTTGAAATGCTTGAAGTGGACTTTGAAGAAGTATCAGCGGAGAATGAACGACTGTTATCATGGGGCACGTCCCCAAACAAGGTGTTAACCTTTCTAACCGACATAGTTCACCTTGACATGACAAAATATTCTGCAACACTGGAAAGTAATACTGTAGAGTACCGCTCTGATTTGGGCGGCTTCGTTGAGGAGATTATGAGATACTCCCTCACAAATGAGAGCAGCAAGGTAGATGTGATTCTTAGATTTAGAAACGCCAGTCTTTCCAGTTACTCTTTACAAGTGCTTGAAGGTACGCCATATTACTCTCAATTACAGCCTACTAACATACTTGATGCAGCTAAGGGCATTCTTGAGAGGTACCACGAATATTCTGGAGCCTCACATTTGGGAGCGATGATAAACATGCTGGAGACAGTTAATGAAACTGGAGACTTTGAAACAACATCGGGCAACATCAAGCTTACCCGCGCAAGTGGAAGAACTACTATAAAAATCGAGTTTATATACACAAGCCATAACATTGACTTTCAAGCAAAAAGGGTAGTCTTAATCTTTGACAATTATGGTTTTCTGTCATCGCTCACTGACGACTGGTCTCTTTTCAGGGTGGGTGGCACGGAAGTAAACATATCAAAGGAAGAAGCCATACGTATTGCAATGGATTACGCAAAGGATTACACGTGGACAGTAAACGGCGAAATAATAAGCAATTTCACTTTAGTTGAGGAGTATGCATCAGCAGAATTATGGCCACATTCCAGAGAAGACCCCTTAGCGTTAATACCTTATTGGTACGTTACTATGCCTCTAGATAGAATTTACCCTGAACAAGTTGACCGTATTGCAGTGGGATTATGGGCTGACACAGGAGAAGTCAGTATTTGTCAGTCTCTAAGCTGGTAGATGGAGGCTACAGACTACACTGCGCGCATCTATGCAAACGTCTTAATGTCAAATTTTCCTAATGCAACCGCATAACTGTTTCGTTACACATTTGTGAGTTATGACTTGGAAGCCTTTTTTGTCAGTCTCCTGTAAACCATGACTGCTGAAAACGTTGCCGCCATAAAGAGCGGCATTATAATCCATGAAGGAAACTCTGGGATTTTTTGTTCTGAATTGGTGCTGATGGTGAAATAAACTGTGCTGTTGTCTAATCCAATGTCGTTGTTGGCTTGGTATCTTGCATAAACTGTTATGTTATGTGAGCCTTCAGTTAATTCTGGCAGAGTCACCCCTCCAGTGATTATGAACGGAACGAAGAGTGTCGAGTTGACTGTGACTGTTGTGCCATTCGCATAGGTTCTTGTTACTTCCCTGGGTTCCTGTATACCTGTTAAGGGAATTGTGACGTTGTTTTTTCCATCTACACTGTAGTTTACATTCGCGTAGCTGGGACTAAGCAAGAATTTGAAAGTGACGCTTAAAGTTAGCAGGTTGGAACTATACGTGCTATTAGACGGAGATGTGATGCTGATTGGAGAAGCAAGAGGGAAACCTTGTCCACCTGGAGTATATTGTGCCTTAACAGTTTGAACCCCAGCCGCTAGCAAGATTAAAAGTGCCAGAATAAGTGTTAGCACCGATGCTGTTCTTTTCATGCCCATCTTTC
>Ga0315547_1000983_pt1 | contig 24349 bp, 26 predicted proteins | sample SalMarSW160240MG_2_FD_202542 | JGI IMG/M metagenome (GOLD analysis project Ga0315547, IMG submission 202542) | Salt marsh sediment microbial communities from the Plum Island Ecosystem LTER, Massachusetts, United States - Salt Marsh Sediment SW1601-240 ...
AGGCCCACCAATCACCGTTTATGTGGCCAAAGACAATTACATTATCCAGATTAATTACACAGGCAGAGATACGGGCCTAGAAACAGATTATTTTGGGAACATAGAAAATTTTGAATACTTCTTAACCAGCTTTAAGTTTAATTAAAATTATGAAATCTAAAATTATCGGAATTCTAATTACCACTGTTATTTTAGTAGTCGCCGGCATTTTTTTCATGTTTTTAAGTCCGGCTATGGCAAGATTTGTTCCATATAATAAGCCGGACATTAAAGAGGATTTTTGCGGTATAGTGGTGGATTACAAATATTGTAAGTGTGCCTGGCACAATATAAAAGAACATTGTAAAGCTGTCGGTATGGACCAGTCATCAGCCGCGGCTTATGTAACTAATTGGTATAACAGCTGGGCCGAGGAACATAAGGAAAAAGCCAAGGTAGATTGTCAAAGCGCTGATGGTCTTTGGCATGGAAATGGATGTGAGTATTGTGAGCCGCCTTCTTACTGGCGCGGAGGAATTTGTACTCATTTGCATGAACTTTGCTCTGATGATGGCATAGTTAGGTGGGATGACACGAAGAAAAAATGCTATTGTCCGGAGGGCTATAATCTAGAGCCCAACAAAACCTGTAAATCTATTTGCGGCGATGACCCTTTGATTAAGTATGATGCGGAGAAAAAGGAGTGTTACTGTCCGGAGGAATATAAATTAATGAAAGATAATGTTTGTACTATTTCAAGAGATATTCCTCAAGAAAAAGTAGCAGCAAAAGTGCTTGGGATTAAAGGAAAGGCTTATCTAATACTAAAAGATGGTAGACAGCTCAGATTAACTGAAAACACTATACTTATAGATGGTGATATCATCAGGACCGAAGAAGGGGCAAAGGTTGGATTGATTTATCTCGATGCCGTTAGAACCAGTTTAGGCCAAAATTCTGAAATAGAGATAAAAAAGCCTGAAGAAGAAAAAGAGGAAAAAACGGGTATTTTGGAAATAATATATAGAGTAACATACGGACTAATCTTCCTTGAAACACCCGAAGGTAGAAAATTCGGAGTGGAATCGCCAACTGCAATAATAGGCGTTAGAGGAACAAAATTTATTGTTAAGGTCGACCAACGAGACCAATCTACTTCTGTCTATGTTTTAGAAGGAGAAGTTGAAGTCTCGGACATTGCTGAACAAAAAATCCTTATTTTAAAACAAGGCGAAACTTCAAAGACAGAAGCAAGTGGTGCACTTTCCGAACCAAAAGGATACGAAAAGAAAGAAGTGAAGTTAATGCTAGAGGAGTTGGAAGAGTTGGAAATCAAAAAAGGAATTCCCCTTTGGCTTTGGATAATAATAGGATTAGTTATTGTTGGTATTATTGTTGGGCTAGCTATAGTTTTAAGTAAGAAAAAGCAAAAGGTCGAATAAAACAATAAACAATTAAATAAAAAAATGAGAAAAATAACTTTACTTGTCACAATCCTGCTACTGACTGGTTTAGTTTTGGTTGGAGCAAGATGTAGCCAAAAGGAAAATAAGCTAGGCGGCGGTACAGAGCCAGAAAAAAAGGAAAAGGTTTCAGAATTAACTTCGCTTGACGAGATCTGGAATCTTTATACCAACCATGAGTTGGGATTTTCCATCAAGGTGCCTAAAAAAGTCCTTCATGAATATGGAGCCTGCCAGTGGAAGGATGATTCTTATCGCGGAGTGGCAGAATTTGTTCCAATAAAGGTTTTTGAGAATGAAAAGGTTTATATTTCCACCGAGTATTACTACGAGCCGACAGGCAGAACTGTAAAGCCAGAAGGAGGGGTTACTTTTTCCGGATGCGATAAAGTAACCAACACACTTACTTTACTTGAAGACAGAGAAAATTTTTACCAGCGAAGGTGGGGGATTGTTATAGAAACCGTTAAAAATGACAAAGAGTTGGATGAATTTATTAAAGAGCAATATGGTTCGGACTGCGCCTTAGGAGATAAAAAGCTTTCCGAGCAGGAAGGAGTTTATGATGTTACGGCGACCGGCCAACCGCCAGCCTGCTTTATCAATTATGCCTCAACTCTAAAATACTACCCCCAAAAGAACAAAGTTGCCTTCTGGGGACGCGGTCAAGATGTTACCTTCTGGGGAGATAAAGATCACACCGTTGTCTATGACGGAGAGATAGTTAATAGTTTTAAATTTAGATAATACAAAAACATGAAACAAAGAAACCTATGGTTAATCTTGGGTCTGTTAATAATTTTTATCTTTGGATTTACTTCTTTTCAAGTCAAGGCCAAAAATCAAGTCAATGTTCTTTTAATTGTGGATGCTTCTGGTTCTATGACAGAAAAGATTGGCCAGGAACCAAAGATGGATATTGCTAAAAGGGTAAGCAAAGATTTTATTAATAGCCTTAGCCCGTACGTGAATTTGGGCCTAAGGAGCTATGGATTAGGAATTAATAGGCAAGAGTATGAGAGCGAAGAAAAGAGATTACTTGAAGAATATAATGCTGCCTACAGTCGCCGCGATTTTAAATCTCAGGCAATAACTCATTACTATAAGAATGTTGAGGACCTAAAGCTGAATCTGTCCTGCGAGACAAGTCTTTTATTTCCTATCCAAGAATTAAAGGGTAAAAAGACAGAAATAATTTCTAACATAGAAGGAATGGAAGCTTACGGCGCTACCCCTTTGGCTAAATCACTGGAGCAGGGACTGAATGATTTTTCTAATAAGATGAAAGCAGAAGATAGGAATTTTTTAATTCTAGTTTCTGATGGAATAGAAACCTGTGGAGGAAACCCGGTAGAAGTAGCAAATTTGCTTAAAGAGCGCCATTCTGAGCCAATTAGTTTTTATGTGATTGGTTTTGATATTGATGCCGAGACTGCTGAAAAATTAAAGCCCATTGCTGAAGCAGGCGGCGGAACTTATTATACGGCTCAAAATGCCGAAGAATTAAATAAAGCAATCGGTGAAGTGAGCAAGAAGATAGAGATTGAGGTAGAAAAGACCGGAAAGACCAAAGGAGGAAAATGGTTGTATTTTATCCTCGGGGGCATAGCTGTTATTATAATAATTGGCTTTGTAATTAAAAAGATTTTAATTAAGAAAGGAAAAATATGAAAAAACTACTCATCCTACTAACCATTGGGATCTTTTTGATTCCCATCTTAGTCCTGGGGGACGGAATGGTCCTTCCCGACTATGAAGAAAAAGTATATCTGCCCAATCAAAAAGCGGTTATTACTTGGGATGGGGAGGAAGAAGTAATGATTCTTTCTACCAAAATAAAAACAGATAACTTAGCCAATATGGCTTGGGTTATTCCTATTCCCTCAAAAGTAAAACCAGAAATTGAAAAAGGAGACATTGATATATTTTATGATTTAGCAGATTTATTTAGAAGGGATAGAAAAGCACCCGGCTTTATGGGCGTAGAAGGACCAGATAAAGGGGTAGAAGTAATAGAATTTAAAAAGGTTGATATTTATGACATCACCACTTTAAAAGCCACTGATGCAGGGGCTTTAGTAGATTGGCTTAATGCCAACGGATATATTGTTCCGGAAAGTGTCACTCCTGTTTTCCAAGAATATTGCGACCAGGAGGATTTCTATTTTATTGCCAACAAAATTAATTTGGCTAATAAGTATAAAGATTTGACTATTACCGATGAAGACAGAGTTTGTGCAAAAATAGTGGCTGATTATTATGAAGGTTATACGAGAATTGATGAGCAGAAAATTTACTGGGCTTTGGAAGACATGGATGGGTGTAAAGAAGCTACTTTTGAGGCAGTTAATGTTCTTGTAGAATTAGCCCAAGGAATAGCTACACCGATAAAAATTACCTTCCAACCCCAGGTTCTTTTCTATCCCTTAAAAATATCCAGCGTTAATGAAGGAGATACTATAGTTGATGTTTATGTTTTTTCAAAAGATCCAGTAAAAGATAAATCCGAAATTTTATCAGTTTCCCAGATGGTCAAAAATACCGCTTCTCGAAAGGAAGCTTATGAACAGGATTATGGCATAAGTGGAGATTATATCACTTATCTAACATATGTTGGCAGTTTGAAAGATTTGAAATCGGATTCTTGGTTTGGAGAATGTAACTATAATCCTAAGCTGGATCCTAAGTATGAAAGCTGGTGGGATAAAATTCTTCCCACGATATTCTACATTATAATGATTTTAATTCTTCTGGCCATTCCCACTTTTTTCATTATTGGACTTGTGGTAGTCGTACAAAAAATCGTGGAGAAGTTTAAAAGGAAGGACTAAAATTATGAAGAAGACAACTTTCCTTATAATAATTTTGTTGCTAACCGGTTTGGTTTCAGTTGGAAGTAGATGCAAAGAAGAAAAAAAGATTGAATTAAAAATGGATAAGACCACTTTTGCGAAGAGCGAGACAGTTGAGGTATTGGTTGAAAGTAAAGATTCACTTTTTACTGGTTTTCCTGCTTTTGAGGTTCGTCAATTGGTAGGCAGCGATTGGCAGTATGTTGATGTTTATGATATGGCTTGTGCTTTGCCTTGTACTGCCGATGAAAGTGAGATTTGCTCAAAAACTCCCATAGCCTGCGCTCCGCTTCCAGAGCATTGCCAGGATTTTAATCCTAAGACGGAAAAATTTGAGTGGGATCAAACCATTCTTAAAACTCGTGAAGTTTCCTGTCCGAATTTAAACGAAACAAGGTTTTGTTCTTATAAAGAGAAAGCTGAATCAGGAACTTATAAAGTTGTCTTTCAATATTCAGAAAATTGCGAAAATGAAGACCTTTTTGAAGCCGAAGAAAATAATGTTCAAAAGATTGAGAAAGAATTTGAAATAAAATGACCAAATGGCAAAAAATAAGTATAATTTGTGTCCTGGCTATTATTGGGCTGGTTTTTCTTAATTATTATCTTAGTCCATTAATTCCTGAAAGAAAGAAAATTATTACCAAACTCTGGGGCTGTCAGGTGGATGATTTAGAGTGTCTAAAAGAAAAAACCAACGATGAAGAAATAAAGTTAACCTCAACCGATAATAGGGTAGAGGTTGAAATTCCTAAAAATACTCTTAAGAAGGGCGCTAAACTGGAAATTAAGCCAACTAAACGGCCGGTTGAAAAAGAAGAGCTGCCAACTCTGGGAACCTTTGGTCAGGTTTATGAAATAAAGAATAAAGCCGAATACTTACTTAACCAAGTTACTTTAAAATTTCCCTACAATGAAGAAGAAATTCCCGAAGGGGTTAAAGAAGAAGACCTGATTTTAGCCCGTTGGGATGGAAGGCAGTGGGCTCCGGTTGCCAGCCAGGTAGACATCCAAAACAATTTAATTATTGTCCAAAGAGACAAAGTTTCTTCCTACAGCATGGCTTACGCAGAACGTCCTCAATTAGGCGGGACAGGCGAAAGGATTACTGTTAGGGGAAAATTCACCATTGCCGGCGTTGGTCCTTTAAAAAGAGCTCGTTTTTCGGTAAGTCAGGAAGTTAACGGCAAGAAAGAATGGATTGGTATCCTTAGTAAAACTAATGAAAAAGGAGAATTTTCTTTTAGTGTTCCCAAAGAAATGGTCCAAAAACTTAACGAAGGAAAGCTTTACATTATGGCGGCGGCCAATAATGAAATGGTAGTTATTCATGATAAGGGCGGAAAAACCTATAATACCTCCCCTCTTAAATTAGAGTCCGTTAAGGGTTATGAGGTGACAGCTAACGTGGCTCAGGACTCTCAAGATGCTTTTAAAATATTTCATCGCTACGACGAGATCAGAAAAAGCTATTTGGAGATGCTAAGTCACTTTAAAAATGAAGATTTAAAAGGAGAAATGAGAGATGCTTTGACCAATCAGGTAGTGGTAAATTATCTGCTGCCGGGGACTAATCCTACCCAATTTACTCCTCATGTCATAGAAAGAGATGCTATTGACATTAATGTTAATAGCAGAAATGTAGGGGCTATGGGCGATGGTGATGGAGACACCGAAGCTCATGAATACGGTCATTATATGACCCGGATGCTTTATGGCATTTTTGACTACAATAGATTAGTACTTTCTTTAAAAAGCAAATCTCACGAGATTGGGGATGTTACTTATCAAAAACTTGCTTTTGCTGAAGATATTGCTTATTTTCTAGAAAGTATTTTTGATGGGAAAAAGATGGAGGATCTAGAAAGGGCTGACCCTTACGCCAGAAGAAAAAATATCGAGGAATTGCTTTATGGTTCCAGGGGGTTTGCCACTAGCTTTAGAGATGCTATCGAAAAAGCAATGGAAAGCCCCTCTAAGATAAGTGAGCTGGAAAGACATCTTCAGGTGTTTGTTAGGCTGGGGGGTCAAACTTTAGGGAACTTTAATAACTTTGTTAACGAGTATAATCCCGGTCTTAATCAAACGCCCGGGCAGATTGACGGCCAGGGGGCAAATATCCTTTGGGATATTTATGCTTCTGAATTGTTTGGCCAAACACATTGGGAAAGATTAGAGAAAATTATGACTATTTTGGCTGATGAGGAACCTAAAGGTTTAGACGACCTTTACGAGGCTTTGACCGATAACTTTCCAGGGGAGACAGCCCAAATTGAAAAACTTTTTGATTCTTATGCCTGGCGGCAGGAAATTACTTCTATGCCAGAGATAGACTGGGAAAAGTTAGCCCGAGAGGCGCTGGCTAAAGCTCCTACCGGTCAAAAAGCAAAGTTTACCCCGGAAGATTTAAATAAGATAATTGAGGCAATTAATAGAACGATTGGCACGAGAATTAAAAAAGAATGCGTGCCTGATTGGAAGTGCTCTGATTGGTCGGATTGCCTAGATGGCTGGCAGACTTGCCAGTGTGAAGATTTAAATAAATGCGGAACTGATGAGGGGAAACCGGAGGAGGGTCGCGCTTGTGAGGAAGATTGTATACCTGACTGGGAATGCAGCGATTGGTCAGAATGTGTTGGCGAAAGATACTCTGAAGCGACCATGAATTTTATTAAAGGCAGTCAAACTTGTGAGTGTTTGGATTTGAATGATTGCGGGACCGATATAGGGAAACCACCGATAACTCAAGAGTGCTGCGATTATGGAGAGTGCGTGGATTTAGGAACTTTTGCTTGTAATAAAGAAGCAGATAAAAAGATTAATGAATGTGTAACTGAAAACTTTAACGCTTGTGTAAATGCCTGTATAATAAATTGTCCCAAGAATTGTGATGCCCAATACTCCGAAGAAGCAGATCGACTAGTTTGTTATAGAAAGTGTGGGGCAGGATTTTGCCAACAAGAGTGTTCGGCTTGGAAAGCACATTTCCGTTCCGAATGCCAAAAGCAATATAGAGCTACTCTTCCAAATTGTGTTGCTGTAATTAAACAAATATGCGCTAGGGAATGTAAATAATTTATTGATTAAAAAAATTATGAGTAAAATCATTGCTATAATCCTTATTGTCATCACCCTGGCCCTAATTAGCTTTACCGTTATCAGGGCTTGGCCCTTAGTTGAGCATTGGCAGGAACTTAGAGCCAAAGAAAAGAGAGCAGAAGAACTTGCAGAGGCGGAGAAGTTTCTTGAGCCGGATTCGGATCGCGTCCTAAAGGACGCTACTCCAAAAGAAGAAAAACCCAGCGTTTTTGAAGTGACTGCTTCTTCTTATTTGACTGACCCCAAGAGAGAATTTGATTATTCGCCAAAGATGACTATTGATGAAAATACGGCAACTTCTTGGGTAGAAGCAGATGAAGGTGATGGAATAGGTGAGTGGATAAAATTTGAGTTTCTTAAAAGCTCTAAAGTTGGTAAACTTAAGATTTGGCCAGGTTATGCCACTGATAAGGATATTTATTTTAAGAACAACCGCTTAAAAAAGATTCAAGTGGAATTTTCTCATGATACGGCTCAAGAGTTTGAGCTGACCGATGAATATAAAGAACACGAGATTGCTTTGCCCGGATATACCACTGATTATATCAAAATTACTATTAAAAGCGTTTGGCCAGGCAGTAAGTTTAAAGATACTTGCCTGGCCGAGGTTAAATTTGAGTAATGAAAAAAATCATTCTAATCATCATTATCTTCCTTATTGTCTTGATCGCAGCCCCTATTGGCTGGTATTATTGGCAATTAAACTATCCCCCAAATGGTGGTGAGGACGATTTAAGCAAAAAAATACCAGCAGAAATTAGTTATTATAACGATAAATACAAATATTCTCTCAAATTTCCAGAGGAATGGTTTGTTGGTTTTCTAGGTAATTCAAAAGAAGAGGCAAATGTGATTTGGTTTGTTTCAGATGAGAAAGATTTAGAGCAAGGAGATGGTGGACCTCCTCTAGGGGCTAAAGTAGAAGTAATAGCGCAGGATTTAGAAGAGCTTAGATTGATTGACCCGCGATTTCCAGAGATTAACAGCGCTAAGGGCTGGCTTGATTGGGAAAGGTCTGGTTGGAGCAAGTTTAGTAGAGAACCGGTAGATATTCGTAAGTACGAAGAGAGGACGGTAACACTGGCAGGTAAAGAGGCAATAAGGACTACTTATAAAGAATCAACTTTTGAAGAAACCGGTCCCGGCATCGCTATGACTCTGTTTGATTCTGATATAATTTATCAGATAAACTATTTAGGCCGTAAGCCATTTTACACCGAAAACCTAGATAGTTTCGAAAAAATAATCCACAGCTTTGCTATTGATTAATTTTTTTGGTATAATAGAGGAGGTCGATTTCCTGCTATCGGAGTTGATAGTAGCGGAAGATTTTAAAATATAAAGGTCGAAACTAAGATAATATAAAACTAACAGAAACTTCACCAACAGAAATAGAGATAAAGTAAGGCGATAGCTTAGTCTTACAAAAAGTGAGTTTCTTCTTCTATACTCTTCGATATGCTTAATCAAATCCTAAAAATTGAAGCAATTTATACTTGGCTTTTTAGCAGTGGCTTAAAGATTGTGTTTATTGTTATTATTGCTTTGGTGGTTTCCTGGGTCTCAAAGATTTTAATTCGTCGGCTCATGAAAAGGGTAGTTGGATTAAGACCAATTGCCAGGGATGGCCGGCTGGCAGAGAAAAGAATGAAAACCCTAAGCACGGTTATTACCAAGACAGTCAGTGTGGTAATTTTTATTGTGGCGATACTGATGATCTTTTCAGAGCTGAAGCTAAATATCACTCCTATCCTAACCGGTGCGGGAATTTTGGGGTTGGCTGTTGGTTTTGGAGCCAAAACTCTGGTTCACGATGCCATTAATGGTCTTTTTATCTTGGTTGAAGACCAATTCGCTGAAGGTGATGAGATAAAGATTGTTAAAGCCGCCGGGGTTGAAGGAAAAGTTAAAGAGATAAACTTAAGAAGAACAATCCTTATTGATAAAGAGGGGATAGAACACATTATTCCAAATAGTCTAATTCAAGTAGTTAGCAACTTTAGCAAAGGGGAGAGTAAAAAATAAAAACTATGGAAGAATTTTTAATACAAAATCAATGGATTTTATGGCTCCTTATCGCTTGGATGCTTCCTTGGAAAGGAGTGGCTTTGTGGAAGGCAGCCAAAAATCACCACAAAGCATGGTTTATTGCCTTGTTGGTGATTAACACTATGGCAGTTCTTGAAATTCTCTACATCTTTATCTTCAGCAAGAAAAAACAATAAGGAGCAGGGGATATAAAGAATTTCAGCCAGGGGCTTTGCGGTTTCTGGCTTTTGATTTGGGAAATTTATTTGACAGAATGATTAAAAAAACGATATAATAAATTAATGCGTTGATCTTTGAAAAATTAAATCGCGAGGTGAAGAAATGAAAGATAAGTTTCTTGTTGCGATGAACCAAATGTTAGACAGGTGGAAAGATGTAGAAGAGAAAAGGGCTATTGGGGATAAGGAAGCAACACTCCTGCCGCGCCTGATTTCTCTTACTCTAAAACATGAGGATTACGTAATTATTACAACTGTGGATGGAGGTTTAACTTCTTCCCCCACTGCTTGTTTCCATCAAGACGCTAGTTTGAGAGTAAGAACAGCTATTGGTGATGATAATGGTGTAGGAATAGATACTCATCATGCTTTTGCGCCTTCTCAAAGTATAGATGGGCTCAAGCAGAAGATGGATAAAATGTTGGATAAGAGCTACAAAGAAGCCCTGGCTGATTATTTTGGTCATCATAGGACTATTTCTCGTTGCCAAGGACGCTGGCTATTTAAGAAGCTTTCTTTGGAGAAGCCGGTAAGTTATAAAGAGAAAGAGAAGCAATTTAATTTGGATACGGAGAGGCTTTCTTTGTGGATTGAACAGGCTGCAAAACTTTTACAGAATTTGAAAGAAGTTGAGACTTCGGAAGTGGAATCCGAGTTGCGACGGGAGAACAGACGGCTTGTTCGTTTTGAAAGAGTTGATGGTAAGGAGTTAAGAAGTAACATTTTTACTTCTCAACTTTGGGGAGAGGTTAAATTTGCAGTAAAGATGAGAGATGCTAGTGGTCGGCTGATACCGTATACAGGAAGACTGGCCAGTGTTAATTTTAAGGATTTTACTAGGGAAAATATCCTTGCGGCAGCCGAACGATTGGCAAAAACAGTAAAGGAAATGACTGGGGCCAAAGTTCAAGAATCCGATTCCTATAGAGCGGTTTTACTTCCTAGAGCCTTAGGTGTCCGGCTTCATGAAGCATTTGTTGGCCACAAACTATCCGGGAAGTATATATACGAACGAAAGGCAACCACTTTTACTCCCGAGAAGATTGGTAAAAAAATTCTTCCTCTCTTTATTACGATCTGGGACGATCCGACCCTACTGGGCGGATTCGGTTCATATAAGTTTGACGAGGAAGGAGTGCTTGCACAGAAGACACTAATCGTTGAAAATGGGGTTCTGAAAACTTTCCTTCACGATCGCGTCAGTGCCGGTCGGGAGGGTATAAAGTCAAACGGTAAATCAAGATCGGAAAAGACTCGAGAGCCGGAGCCCCGGGTTACGAACTTGATAGTGGAGAGCTCTAAATCGTATTCCATTGACGAATTGATTAAGATGATGACAGAGGATCTCAAGAAAAATGGTGAGGAGTATGGATTGCTTATTGAAGGAGGCGGGGGTGATGTTTATGTAGAAACCCCAGAACATCGGGAGTATCCTCTTACGATTTACCGTATTTATACAGATGGCCGACGAGAACCTGTCACTAGCGTAAATATCTATCAAGAAGCTTACGAGTCGCTTAAAAATATAGTGGCTGTGGGTAAGAAGAAAGAGGTTTCCTACGGCTTTTGTGGAGCAGAATCAGGTGATATACCAATTCAGATGGTATGCCCGGCTGCCTATGTGAAAGGCGTAGAAGTCGAGACCATTGGCGGAGAAATTCCTCGTGAGCGATTGCTTGAAAAGTTAGAGTTAGAGGAGGGTGATTATTACGACGACAAGGATGATGATGATTAATAATAAAACAAACCCCCATTTGAAGGAATGGGGGTTTAAATTATCCACAGCTTATCTTATCGGACGGGGCTTGTCTTTATCTTTCCGGGCGTGTATAATAATAATAGAAATTGCCATGCTAGAAAAAAATAAAAAATTAAAACCAAAGGTGGATAAAAATCTTTGTATTGGTTGTGGCGCCTGCGTGGCTCTTTGTCCAGAAGTTTTTGAGTTGAAAGAAGACGGAAAAGCTTATGTTAAAAATCCAGCTGATTGTAATAAATGTGACTGTCAGGCAGCTCAAGACAGTTGTCCGGTTGAGGCTATATCATTAGAATAAATATATGGGATTACTAGAAAAAATCAAAAAAGCATTTGGGGGAGGGGAAAAGGAAGAAGAGGTTGAAGCTCCTAAAGGGGAAGCACCAGCAGAGGAACCTATTGCTCCTCCAGTTACCCCCCCTACTGAAGAAGAAGAGGTTACTCCCGGAGATACTGGGGAGATTTCAGAAGAGTAAACACAGAGATTTTCTCCCTTTAAAATATTAACAGGCCTCTTTACAGTAGAGAGGTCTTTGGCTTGTTTATGTCTGCTGTTATTATTACTGATGCTTTATGGGGGGATTCGGGCAAAGGCAAAATCTCTGCTTATTTAGCTAGAGCGGAAAATGCTAGCTATGTAGTCAGGTGTGGCACCGGAACTAATGCCGGGCACTCTTTATATTTCGGCAAAAATTTAGTGAAATTAAATCAATTACCTTTAGGTGGATTAGCCAATCCCAAAAGCCAAATAAGGATTGGCAGCGGTGTAGTGGTAGATCCGGAGATATTCTTGCGCGAAATAAAGGAGTATCATCTCCAAAAGCGGACTAAGATTGATTTTAGATGCGCTATTATCGAGCCTCGCCATAAGCAAGCAGAGAGTAACGATTCAAATTTGTCTAAAAAAATCGGCTCAACTAAAACTGGAACCGGTTTTGCCCGAGCCGAATTTATAATGCGCCGGGCAAGGCAAGCTAAAGATGTAAAAGAGCTTAAGGGGTTTACTTCTGATGCAGCCAAAGAAATAAATGATGCCTGCCTTAAGAAAAAAACGGTGATTCTTGAAGGAAGTCAGGGGACTTTTCTTTCTTTAGCCCTTTCTCCTGATTATCCATTTACTACTTCTGACAATTGTACCACTCTTGCCTTAGCGGATGATGCCGGCCTTAACTGGAAATATATTAAAGATGTAGTTATGATTGTTAAAGCTGTCCCTTCTCGGGTAGGGGAGGGGCCGATGCCTTTTGAGCTATCCTCCGAAGAAATAGAAAAGAGAGATATCCGGGAATATGGAGTAACTACGGGCAGGCCTCGTCGCAAAGCAGCACGAATTGATTGGAATCTTTTAAAATATGCCACCATGCTCAATGGTCCGACCCAAATTGCTCTTACTTTTTGCGACCACTTTGATCTAGAGGTAAAAGGGGTAAGGGAGGTTAAGGGTTTAACTGCAAAGGTAAAAAATCTGATTAAAAAGGTAGAAAAAGTAACCCAAACTCCAGTGACTCTAGTAGAGACAGGAAAAGACTTCGAAGACATAATCGCCTTAAAAAGATGAAAGACCTTATAATTATTGGTGCCGGACCGGCTGGCATTACGGCTGGGATTTATGCGGCTCGGTATAAATTAGATACTTTGATTTTGAGCCAGAGCATTGGCGGAACCGCCAATGAGGCTTTTAAAATAGAGAATTTTCCCGGCTTTGAATCAATTTCCGGAGTAGAGTTGATGAAGAAATTCAAGGAAAATCTTGATTATCTTAAGGTGCCGATTGTAAGCGGAGTGGAGGTAGAGAAGATTGGTCCGTTGAAATCCGATATCAACAGGCTTGTTGATATCGGATTTCAGATTTTCACCAACGACGGCAAAAGCTATGAGACGAGGGCTCTTATTTTAGCCATGGGAACCCAAGTGAGAAAATTAGGGCTTCCTAACGAAGAGAAATTCTTGGGTAGGGGTTTAACTTACTGCGCGACCTGTGATGCACCATTATTTAAAAACAAGATTGTTGCCGTGGTTGGTGGGTCTGATTCAGCAGTCACCGCCGCTATCCAGCTGGCTGATATTGTCCAAAAAGTTTATTTAATCTATCGAAGCGAAATTAAGGCAATGCCTTATTGGATTGAGAAATTAAAGACTTTAAAAAATCTTATTGAGGTGTCAAAGCGTAATGTCGTTGGGCTTAAAGGTGAAGAGTCCTTAGAAAAGATTGTTTTGGATGAACCGCTTAAAGGACAAAAAGAATTAGTAGTTCAGGGGCTTTTTATTGAAATTGGAGTGATTCCATCTTCACTTTTGGCTAAATCCATTGGGGTTGAGCTTAACGAAAGAGGATATATTGTGGCCGATCAAGAGCAAGTAACCTCCACAGAGGGAGTCTTTACTGCCGGAGATATTTCTACCGGTTCCGGGGGTTTAAGACAAGTAATTACTGCTTGCTCGGAAGGAGCCATTGCGGCCACTTCAGCGTATAGATACATTAAGAAAAGAACCTAAAACTTAATCGCGAACTAAAGTTCGCTACTCCAAAAATCACCGGGAGTAACAGACTTTAGTCTGCGATAAAATATGTCTACTAAACGCGTTTATTTAGATTATGCTGCTACAACCCCTCTTGCTCCAGAGGTTTTAAAAGATATGGAGCCGTATCTTAAAGATAAATACGGTAATGCGTCTTCGCTTCATTCTTTTGGCCAAGAGGCGCTAGCAGCTATAGATGAGGCGCGGCAAAAAGTAGCTCAGTTTTTAGGTTGCAGCTCTGGGGAGATTATTTTTACTTCCGGAGCAACCGAAGCAGATAACCTAGCTATCAAAGGAATAGTAGAAAGATACAAGATACAAGATACAAGATACAAGATACACATCATCACTTCAGCTATTGAGCATCCGGCGGTGATGGAAACCTGTGAAAGTTTAAATAAGGAGGGGGTTGAGATAACCTATATTAAGCCAAATAAAGAGGGGATTGTTGGTGTTAAAGATGTTGAGAGGGCAATTAAAGAAAATACCGTTTTGGTCTCAATAATGTATGCTAATAATGAAGTGGGGACCATTCAGCCTGTTCGGGAGATTGGAAAGATGATTGAAGCAGAAAACAGAGAACAGAGAACAAAGAACAAAATAATTTTTCATACTGACGCCGTCCAAGCAATAAATTACTTAGATTGCAACGTTGACCATCTTCATGTTGACCTTCTTTCTCTTTCCGGGCACAAAATTTATGGACCAAAAGGGGTTGGCGCTTTGTATATCCGAAAAGGCACTCCGATTAAAAGAATTCAAGATGGAGGAGCCCACGAGTATGGCTTACGGGCTGGCACGGAGAATGTACCGGGGATTGTCGGATTGGGAGGAGCTATCAACAACATCCAATATTTTACCCGCCAAAGTTTTGCTCCGCAAAATTTAGGCGGGCAGGCATCTAACATCCAATATCTAAAAAGATTAAGGGATAAGTTGATTGATAATGTTTTGAAGAATATTCCCAATAGTCAATTGAACGGTTCCAGAGAGTTGCGACTTCCCAATAATGCTAATTTCAGTTTTAAAGGGATTGAAGGAGAAAGTTTACTTATATCGCTTGACATGGAGGGTTTTGCTTGCTCTACAGGGTCTGCTTGTGCTGCCAAGAAACTGGCGCCTTCTCATGTCCTGTTGGCTATGGGACTAAGTCCCTTAGAAGCTCATAGTAGTTTAAGAATTACTTTAGGAAAATATACGACCGAGAAGGAAATTGATAAGTTTCTGGAGATATTACCTAAGATTATTAAAAAATTAAGAAAAATTTCAGGGGCTACCGGACGAAAGAGTTCTTCGGTCCCCAAAGAATCTTGTTTTGAATAAATATGTATTCTAAAAAATTACTTCACCATTTTTTCCATCCCAAAAACATGGGCAAAATTAAGAACCCGGATGCTAAAGCGACGGTAGGTAATCCTGTGTGTGGGGATATTCTTACTCTTTATATAAAAGTAAAAAATGGTATTATAAGAGGTATTAAATTTGAAACATTGGGTTGCGCTGCCGCCATTGCTGTTTCCTCAGTAATTACCCAAATGGCTAAAGGAAAAACCCTAGAAGAGGCAAAAAAGATCAATCCTCAAAAAATAGTCAAAGAATTAGGAGGACTGCCGCCAATAAAAATGCATTGTACCCAGTTAGGAGCCGAGGCGCTTCGTAAAGCTATTGAGAACTATCAAAAGAAAACCTTATGAGATTACTTATCCTTCCCATTCTTTATTTTTTAAGCATAGAATTGATTCTGGTCAGGCCCTCTCTTTTTTTCTGGATTGCTTTAGTGCTAGTCATAGCCAGTATTTTGGGGGTATTGCAAATTTCTAAAAAGAAAAGGCTCTTTTCAGCAATTTGTCCTTTGATGTTTTTAATATCCAGTTTTTTCCTTTTGCCGCTTATTGGAGGAAAAATTATTATTCATATTTATATAATTCTGGCTGCCTTTATCTTTTGGCTTTCTTTTTTACAGCTTCATTTGTTTTTTTCCTCTCAAGAGCGACTTCTAAAAATTTCTTTGGATTTAGGCAAAAGTATTAATTTAATAACTTGTTTTTTGTGGTTTTCTGGGATTTATGGGCTTTATATAAATTTCTATCCTTCGATTTGGTTGGTGAGTTTGGCTATGTTGCTTGCCCTGCCCCTTTTCAGCTTTCATTTTTTGAAACTATCTTTATTTACACCTTTTTCAGCGTCTCCTCAGCGCGCTAGTCAGCGTTACTTCAGCGTTCATAAAAGATTTATTCTTCCATCACTTGCTATAACTCTCATAATTTTTCAGATTTTTTGGACGCTTCAATTCTGGCCATTTGCCTATTTGACTATTGGAGCAGTAATGGTTATAATTTATTATGTAATTTTGGATATTTGGCAAAGTAAATTTAGAGGAATTTTAAGTAAGAGATTAATCTTGAATCGTCTAGCTTTGGGAGGGGTGCTGGTGGTTTTAGTTTTAGCGACTGGCAAATGGATGCCGTTTTAAAACTATGATTAATGGGGTAAAAACAAAAAAACTTAAAATTTTTACCGACGACCGGGGTTGTCTTATGGAGGTGCTTAAGGAGGGGGATGAGATTTTTAAAGATGTAAAGCAGACTACCTATACTGAAGCATATCCGGGGGTAATTAAAGCATTTCATTGGCACAAAGCACAAACCGATATCTGGTTTTTTGCCTCGGGGATGGCTCAGGTGGTGCTTTATGATGTTCGAGAAACCTCACCTACTTACAAAGAAACCCAAGTTTTCTATTTAGGCGAGAAGAACCCTTTGGTTTTATTTATTCCACCGGGCGTGGCTCACGGTTATCGGGTAATAGGTGCTAAACCGGCCGGCCTTTTCTATCATACTACCGAAGCTTATAATCCGGAAAATCCCGACGAAGAAAGGATTCCCTTCGATGACCCGGAGATAGGGTTCAATTGGGAGACGAAGAATAAATAAAAAATGTCACACTTGAAGTAGCAGACTTCAGTCTGCGATTCAAACAATATGAAGCTACTCATAACCGGTGGTGCCGGCTTTATCGGCTCCAACTTTATCCGCTATATCCTCAATAAATATCCTGACTATCAGGTGGTCAATTTAGATAAGCTTACTTATTGCGGAAATTTAGATAATCTAAAAGATATTAAGAATGACCCTCGTTATGAATTTATCAGGGGAGATATTTGTGATAAAAAACTGGTGGATGAAGTGTTTGCAAGGGGGATTGATGGTGTAACGAACTTTGCTGCGGAGACGCACGTTGACCGTTCCATCTTAGACCCAGAAGCTTTTATCAAAACTGATGTTTTAGGAACCCATATGCTTTTAGAGGCAGTAAGGAAATTCAACATCAAGAAATATGTCCAAATAAGCACTGATGAGTGCTACGGAAGCATTAAAGAGGGCTCGTCTAGAGAAGTGGATAAAGTAGAACCCCGTAGCCCTTATTCTGCCTCTAAAACCGCCGGCGACCTTTTGGCTCTGTCTTATTTTACCACCTATGGCTTGCCGGTGCTTATTACTCGTGGTTCAAATACTTACGGCGGTTTCCAGTATCCTGAGAAACTGATATCCTTATTTGTTACTAATCTATTGGAAGGAAAAAAAGTGCCGCTTTATGGAGATGGCTTGAATGTCCGTGATTGGATTTATGTTTTAGACCACTGCTCTGGGATTGATACAGTGCTTCATAAGGGTAAACTGGGCGAGATTTATAACATTGGCGGTGGTAATGAAAAGACTAATTTGGAGATAACTAAAATTATTTTGAGCCAGTTAGGAAAAGACGAGAGCAGTATTCAGCATGTTAAAGACCGACCAGGCCATGATAGGCGCTATTCGCTGGACACATCTAAAATCAGGAAACTCGGCTGGCAGCCAAAGTATAGTTTTGAGGAAGCAATGAAAGAGACTATTGATTGGTTCAAAAACAATGAGTGGTGGTGGAAAAAGATAAAAAGCGGCCAGTATTTGGAGTATTATAAAAAGCAATATGGGAAATAGTTTATGAAGTCAAATTTCAACAAGCTTGTTGAAATTTGACTTCAACTAACTCAAAATCAAGCCCTAAGCTTGACTTTTATTTTAGATTATGATATAATGTAAAGAATGGGAAATTGAAAAAAATAGGAGGCAAAATCGAAGAGATATGTTGCAAGTATCATTGCGGTATTCGTTTGTTTTTACATTCTGTTGGGAAATTTTGCTTTTCTTAGTATTTACACTAAGATGAAGCAAAGGGTTCGGGTTATTCAATCGTATCTTTTAGAAATTCAAGAGAGGTAGGGGAGGAAAAAGATGAGATTTTTAAGAAAGGTTTTGGCGGTATTGGCTGGAACCGGATCATTTTGTGGCGTATTTGCTGGTATTTATGGGATAATCAGGTTAGATTTACTGCTTAATCCGTGGCTAAAGGAAGTACCGTATAGCCGATGGTCATGGTTGACTACTCGACATGCTAGCACTCTCTCTTACATCAATGGTACTGTTGGTTGGATAATACTCGCTGCGATTTTCGGTGGAGCTTTCGCCTTTTTGCTAACTACATACGTAGTTGTCAAAAATTAGCAGGAATTCCCTAAAAAACACCAGGAAGAGATTCGAAAGAATCGAATCTCTTCCTGCAAAATTTCATTGCTGGGTGGTGGAGTGGTAACCACGCTGGGCTTTGGACCCGGAGGTCGTAGGTTCGAATCCTACCCCGGCAGTAAAAAATAAGCAGTTCGTTTAAAAATTAAATTGACGGAGGATTATGTAGAGCGGATTGCGCAGAAAGAGGTGGAAAGAATGTATATCGTCGTAGTAATCAGTGTGGTTGGTGGGATAGGACTTGGATGGGGGCTTGTTACTCTGTTTGTCAGAGTAAAGGCAAAATCTTTACTAAACATTGCCCGAGAAAAGTTATCCCGAGCAGAAGAAGAAATCAGGAACAAAAAAAGAGAAGCAGAAGGAGAGATTAGCAGAGGAAGAAGAGAACTTGAGCTGGAGAAAAAAGAAGAGCTTCACAAGTTAAGAACCAGTTTCGAGAAAGAAACTAAAGAAAAAAGCAATGAACTCCACAAACTATCAAAAAGGTTAATGGTCAGAGAAGAATCTCTGGAACGACAGGTTGTGGAAATAGAAAAAGGAAAAGAGAAGCTTACCGCAGAAAAGCAGAAGTTAGAGAAGGAAAAAAAGGAAATAAAAGCTCTGGGGGTTAAGCAGAAAGAGGAGTTAGAAAGAATAGCTGAAATGTCTACAACAGAGGCAAAAAAGGAGCTTTTAGAGAGTGTAAAGAAAGAAGCCGAAGAGGAAGCAGCTCAGATTATCCAGAAAGTGGAAAGAGAAGCCAAGGAAGTTATCCAGAAAGTGGAGCAAGAAGCAAAAGAAACAGCCGACCAGAAGGCAAGAGAAATTGTAGCTACCGCTATTCAGCGTTGCGCGGTGGATGAAGTAACCGATGCGACTGTTACTACACTCTCTCTGCCTGATGATGAGATGAAAGGAAGAGTTATCGGAAAGGAAGGCAGAAACATTAAAGCATTTGAAGCTCTCACCGGAGTCGATTTGATTGTTAATGATGCTCCAGAAACGGTGACTATTTCCTGTTTTGATCCCTTAAGGCGAAAAATTGCCGAAATGAGTCTTAAACGACTCATTGCCGATGGCAGAATACAGCCGGCGAGGATTGAAGAAACAGTAGAAAAGGCCAAAGAGGATGTGCAAAGGATTGTTCATCAGGAAGGCCAAAGAGCAGCTTTTGACCTGGGAATTTCTGATTTTCACTCTGAATTGATAGACCTTTTGGGGAGATTGAAATTCCGTACCAGTTATGGGCAGAATGTGTTACAGCACTCAAAAGAAGTAGCCAATATAGCTGGAATAATGGCTTCCGAAATAGGAACAGATTCTAAGATGGCAAAAAGAGCAGGATTGCTTCATGATATTGGAAAGGCAGTCAGTCAGGAATCCAATGGCTCGCATGCTATAGATGGAGCAGAGATAGCTAAACGATGTGGAGAATCATCCGAAATCGTGCACGCCATTGCGGCTCATCACGAAGATGAGCCCATAGACACTGTTCTGGCTAGCTTAATTCAGGCCGCAGATGCTGTTTCTGCAGCTAGACCCGGAGCAAGAAGAGAAGTTTTGGAGAAGTATCTCAAGCGACTCGAACAGATGGAAGGCATTGCTTGTTCCTTTAGGGGGGTGAGCAAGGCTTACGCTGTTCAGGCTGGGAGAGAACTCCGGGTTATGGTTATACCAAAAGAAATCGATGATTGGGAAGCTGAAGCGCTTGCCCGAGAGATCGCCCAAAAGATTGAAGAAGAAAAAGAGTTAAAGTATCCCGGACAAATAAAGATAACAATAATTCGGGAACTTCGTTTCATTGATTACGCAAAACATAAGTAAAAAACATTAAGGCTGTGGTAGACATCGAGTTCCCACAGCCTTTCTTATTGTTTTGACAAAAAATTTGAGGGGCAGTAGAATAAAACTAACATGAAACGAATTCTTATTCTCGGCGCCAAAGGAATGCTCGGTTGTGAGTTGATGGAGTCCTTTAAAGACTTTGAGCTTTACGGTTGGGATATGGAGGAAATAGATATTACTTCGAGAGAACAAGTAGATGAAAAAATTGGGGAGTTAAAGCCGAATATTGTTATTAACGCCGCCGCTTATGCCGATGTTGATGGATGTGAGACGAATGAAGAACTAGCCAGGAAGGTAAATGGTGATGCCGTAGGTTACCTAGCTTCGATTTGCCAGAAAATCGGGGCTATTTTTGTTCATTATTCCACTGATTATGTTTTTGGTGGGGATAATCCTCGGGGGTATAAAGAAGACGCTATACATCGGGTCCCATTAGGTATCTATGGCCAGTCCAAGCTCTTGGGCGAGGAACTGCTTTTAAAACGCAAACACCGCAGTAGCGAACTTTCTTGCCCGCCGAAGCGAGAGCGTAGGCGGGAGTTCGCGATTAAATCGGAATTAATGTTTTACCTTATTCGAACCTCTTGGCTTTTTGGAAAGCACGGCAAAAATTTTGTTGACACTATGCTTAAACTGGCTCAAAATCAAGATGAATTAAAGGTAGTCAATGACCAGCATGGAAAACCTACTTATACTTTGGATCTAGCACAAAGAACTCGAGAGATTATTGAAAAGCAATTGCCTTGCGGTATTTATCATCTGACTAATGAAGGAGTAACCACTTGGTATGATTTTGCTAAACAAGTATTCGCGGATTTGAGCGGATTAAGCGGATTTAAGCGGATACCTAAAATAATTCCTTGCACATCTCAGGAGTTTCCTCGACCAGCCAAAAGACCCCAATATTCAATTCTTCTTAATACTAAATTAACACCATCTCGGTCTTGGCAGGAAGCTCTCCGGGAATATTTGACTGGTCGGAACAATGGGGATAAAATAAAGACACCATGAACCAAAATCTACCTAATTTTGACCTCTGGCAAAAAGGATATAAGCTTTTAATAGCTATTCACCGTTTAGTTGAAGTTTTTCCTAAAGAAAGAAAATTTAGTATTGGCAGCGACTTAAAACACTCAGCCAATGAAGTACTGACAAAAATCGTTACTTCTAAGTTTAATTTGGCTAACGAGAAAATCCTGGAGACCTTGAGTAATTTGGAAGTAGCTAAAGGTCTAGGATTGGCTAAAAACATTAATTTTCAGATTTTAGGTCAAGAATACCAGAAATTAGCTAAAGAAGTAATTTCCACGAGGCTAAGCCTCGGGATTCCACGAGGCTTAGCCTCGTGGAAAGTAAAAATCTCCAAAAAGCTAACTCCTCGCCAAAAGAAAATCATTCAATACCTTAAAGAGAATAATAAAATCAATTTTAGCCAAGCGAGGGAGATTTTTTCAGAAGTATCCTCACGCACCCTTCGTTTGGACTTAAAGAGTTTACTAGCCCAAAAACTTATTCATAAAAATGGAAAGAGTGTAAGAACTTATTACACTCTTTTTACTTAATTTAAAAAGAGCGTAAAAGACTGCAATTAAGAATCTACTGTAAATTGCACTCTTTAATTGCAGATGGCAATGGATTCTCCGCGTAAATCCGCGTTGATATCCGCGTCTATCCGCTTCTACGAAAAATGAAAGGTGTAATTCTTGCAGGAGGTCTAGGTACACGGCTTAGACCCCTGACAAAAGTAGTCAACAAAAACATTCTGCCTATTTACAACAAGCCCTTGATTTATTACCCCGTTATTACTTTAAGGGAAGCAGGCATCAAAGAAATTTTGATTATTTCAGGCCCCGGTCATGCCGGACAGTTTTTAGACCTTTTGGGTCCAGGCAAAGAGTTGGGAGTGAAATTCACTTATGATATTCAGGAAGAACCCAAGGGTCTGGCTCATGGTTTAAGTATTGCCGAAGATTTTGCTGATGGCGGTAAAATAATGTTTATTCTTGGTGATAATATTTTTGAGGAGAATTTTAAGCAGGCAGTAGAAGATTTTGAAAAACAGCCAAAAGGAGCAAAAATTGTTTTAAAACAGGTCTCTGACCCAAAAAGGTTTGGCGTGGCGGAGATTGAAGGCGACAAAGTTATTAGTATTGAGGAAAAACCCAAAAAACCCAAAAGTAATTGGATTGTTACCGGTCTTTATATATACGACAACCATGTTTTTGACATAATCAGAACGCTTAAACCCTCGGCCAGAGGCGAATATGAGATTACCGATGTTAATAATGTCTATATCAAGCAAGGAACAATGAGTTTTATAAAAACCAAAGACGAATGGATTGATGCCGGGACCTTTGATTCTCTTTTAAAAGCCAATATCTGGGCCTCAAAGCATAGGGTTAACATCTAAACAATGAAAAACATTAAAGCTGTAATTTTAGCCGCTGGAGAGAGTTCGCGAATGGATTCCTCTTTGACTAAATTAGCCCACCGGCTCGGCAGAAAAATGCTGGTAGAATTTCCGTTTTTTGCTTGTAGAAATGCGGGAATAGGAGAGATTTTGGTGGTAGTCGGGCATCAGGCTGAATTAATAAGGTCTGTTTTAGGCAGCGGCTGTCAGTATGTTTTACAAAAAGAACGTTTAGGAACAGGGGATGCCCTTCGGGTTTGCGTTCCCTTTTTAAGAAATTTTAGTGGCCAGCTTCTGGTTTTGCCCGGAGATGCGCCCTTTGTCAGTGGTTCAGTAATTAAAAATTTGATAGAATTTCACCAGAAAAAGGGTCCAGCCGCAACAATATTGACCGCAGAGCTTCCCAATCCCTTTTCTTATGGGAGAATTATTAGAGATTCTAAGGGTGGGGTGGCCCGTATTATTGAGGAAAAAGACGCTACTTCAGAGCAATTAAGGATAAAAGAAGTAAACAGCAGCGTTTATCTATTTCATGCCCCAAAACTTCTTACAGTTTTGCCCAAAATAGAGAATAATAACAAAAAAGGGGAGTATTATTTAACCGACGCCATTGGGCTTCTAACCGGAGAAGATTTGCCGGTACAAGCTATGAAAACAAAGGATTCCCGCGTAATTCTAGGCATCAACACCCCCACCGACCTCCAAAACGCAAAAACCCTGTTAGTAGAGGCTTCTCCGGAGGCTAAGCCTCAGTAGAAGCAAAAAACAAAATGAGGAAAGTTCAGTTCGCAAATGGCGAATATTATCATATCTACAACCGAGGCGTGGAGAAACGGAAAATTTTTATGGATTCTAAGGGTTACGCGCGTTTTGAATTAGGAATGCGAGAGTTCAATGGTGATAAAAGAACCGAGCTTAGAGATTTCACGGAGGCTAAGCCTCCGGAGAAGCCTCTAAAGCAGGCAAAGCCGCTGGTAGAGTTTATTTGCTTTATCTTAATGCCCAACCATTTTCATTTCATTCTTCGGCAATTAGTAGAGGGCGGAATTTCTGCATTTATGCATAAGCTAGATGGTGGCTATACAATGTATTTCAATACAAAATACGAAAGGGTGGGGAGTTTATTCCAGGGACCTTTTAATGCCGTGCACATTGCGGATAACACTTATCTTTTACATCTTTCTCGTTATATTCACTTAAATGTCGTAGAGCTTATTCAGCCAGATTGGAAAGAAAAGGGGATTATGAACAAAGAGGGAGCGAGGGTCTTTTTGAGGAGCTATCCATACTCTAGTTATCGTTCGTATATCGGAAGAGGTTCGTCCGAAATAGAGTTAAAGAAAAATATTATAATGGATCAGTTTGAGAGCCCGAAAGAGTATGAGAATTTTGCAATGGAGTGGCTGGTTAAAGATTTAAAATTCCTCGGCTCTTTAGCTGTAGAGTAGTTTACTGAGGCTTAGCCTCCGGAGAAGTTATCCACAGGTTGTGCACGGAAAGGGGTGTTTGGTGAAGAGAATAAGGTAGTTGACAATAAATACGGAATAAATTAGAGTGATATGATAAAAAAGAAAATATAAAAGATATGACTAAATTAGAGAAAATAAGGTATGT
>Ga0315547_1000988_pt1 | contig 24260 bp, 21 predicted proteins | sample SalMarSW160240MG_2_FD_202542 | JGI IMG/M metagenome (GOLD analysis project Ga0315547, IMG submission 202542) | Salt marsh sediment microbial communities from the Plum Island Ecosystem LTER, Massachusetts, United States - Salt Marsh Sediment SW1601-240 ...
AGAGATGCTAACAGTGTACCAATTAGTTGATTTATTTGATAAATAGCTGAACCAAAGATGGTTGGAAGCATTAACATACCAATCTTCTTTAAGGCTGGATGCCTTATGTTCCATTTCGGTGCAAAAGATAGGCCCTTGTTCATCAAAAAAGGTATCTGTAGTGCCATCTGAATAACCCCTCCCACAATTACACCGAGAGCCAGGCCTATTGTTGGTGTTCTCATATAGGGAACTATGAAAATAAGAACAGCAATCATTGATAGATTTAAAAAGATAGGTGCTATAGCAGGGGCTGCAAAATGCTTAAGCGAGTTAAGGATACCCATAAAAAAGGCGAGTAGACTAACCAGAAATATGTAGGGAAACATGATCCTTGTCAAAAGAACGGTGAGGGCATATTTTTCACTCATGCCCCCAAAGCCCGGGGCAATAACTCTAACAATTAATGGAGAAAGGATAATGCCGAGAATTGTAATAACTGTTACAATACAAACAAGAAACGTTAAAACAACCCGTGCAAGTAAAAAGGCATCTTCTTTTGATTTATTCTGTAAATATTCCGTGAAGACAGGGATAAAGGATACAGTGAGCGAACCTTCTGCAAAAAGTCTCCTCAAAAGATTGGGAATCCGAAAGGCAACAAAAAAGGCATCTGCAGACATGCCAGAGCCAAAGAAATTGGCAATAAGGATGTCTCTTACCAATCCCAGAATCCTGCTTAAAAAGGTAAAAATACCGACTACCCCGGCTGCCCTTGTAACAAGATTATTTTCATTCATGAAAAACCTTGACACAGTTTCAGGATTAGTTTAATGAATATAGCCACCAAGATTACAATTTACAATTTAAAATTAGCAATTTAAAATTGATAATTGATAATTTTTCATTGATCATTTATTACCCTTCGTGGCTTAATGGCTAAATGATTGCGTTTATTATTCATTTTTTTAACAGGGTGTTTTCAGACTATTAGGAGGTAAACACGTGGCAAATCATAAATCTGCTATCAAAAGAGATAGACAAAGTAAAGTGCAAAGATTAAGGAATGCGGGATACAAAACCATGGCTAAAAATGCAGTCAAAGAGCTAAGACTCGCCATTGCTAATAAAAAAATCGAAGATGCAAATCTATCCCTTAATAAGGCCATCTCCACACTCCAAAAGGTCCAATCCAAAGGCGCTCTACACAAAAATACAGCAAGCAGAAAAATCTCCAGATTGACCCGTCAGGTAAATAAACTTGTTATTGTAAGTGCTGAGGAAAACAGAGAAGAAAAATTAGGTTCTCCAAAACAAGATCCCCCTTCGAGCCAGTCCTGATCAAGCCATCAGCATCATATATATTGTGTAAGGCCTCTTCTAACTCCTCTTCCTGCCAGAATTTTTCCTGAGCCAAATATTTTTCGATCACAAAAGTGGGAAGAGGTTGTAATCTTTTTATCACTCCCATCCTCCCTCCTCCTTTCTTAAGCCCTGATTTGGCTTTCAAAATTAACCTAATTTGTCTCGCCAACATCCCTAAAAGGCCTAATAATGTATTTGCATCCCGCCCTTGTGTTTCAAAAAGCTTGCTTAAAACAACGATAGCATGGTCAGCATCCTTTTTAGACACATAATCTACTAGATCAAAAACTGTAAAAAGCCTGCTAAAGGTAGTCAATTCCTTTATTTGTTCTACCCCTATCCGGGAATGTGGATATCTCAGGGAAAGTTTGAATATCTCGCTAAAAAGGTCTCTTAAGCTGCTTCCAACTATTTGATAAATAAAAGATGATGCATCTTTATTAATATCTAACTCTAACTCCTTTGCCCTCTTTTGTAACCAGTTGTATACCTGCCGTTCAGATAACTTTTTAAAATTTACCGCCTTTCCAAGTTCCTTAAACACTTTGTAAAAAGCCCCTGTCAAATCTGTTGTGCTTGATATCCAAATAATACAAGTAGAATCAACTGGATTGTCCATATAGGAAAGAAACTGTTGATATGCGTCTTTAGTAAAGTTCTCAGTTCCCCTCACTATAAGCAATCTGTGGGGAGATATAAAAGGAACAATATGAGCCCTGTTGAGTATCTCTTGGGCAGAAACCTCACCACCATAAAGTGTCTCTAAATTAAATGCCTTGACTTCGTCAGGTATAAAATCTTTTTTGATCTTATCAAGGGTTATTTCTAACCAGAAATCTTCAGGACCATAAAATAGATAAAAGGGTGCGAAACCACCTTTATTTAAAGAGGTTAAAACATTATCCGGAGTTAAATTGTGCATTATACCCTTTCCATTGCCCTGCTTTATTTCTATCAGTCGTAAAAATTCCTCTTTAAAACATCCGGAAAAAACATATCCGAAAAAAACATATTTGACATATTCTTATACTTATGATTTTATAAAGTATACTATTATTATGACGAATTACTGGTCTTCACCATTCATCCTCAATGTAAATACACAAAAGTGATTTTCAATCAAGTGCTTTTTTTGTCGAACAAATTAGTGCCTTTTAATCAGAATAGCGGAAAATTTTTAAATGAATTAACTTAAAAGAATTTTTAAAAAGGAGGTCTTTTAAATGAAAAAGTTGGCGGCATTATTCAGCCTATTCTTATTCTTTGGATGTGCTCCAGGGACCCAACAAGGGCAAGATGTAGGTACCATAGCAGGGGCAATAATTGGTGGCGTTGTTGGTCATCAATTTGGTGGTGGTTCTGGAAAGGCAATTGCAACAGCTGTAGGCGCACTTGCTGGAGGATTAATTGGCTCTGAGCTCGGGAGGGTTTACGATAAACTTAACAGGGAGGAACAAAACGTCCATACGGCAACAGTATCCAACACAATACAGACATCTAAAATAGGTGAAGGAAATCAATGGTATAATCCTCAAACCGGTAATTCCGGGAGAGTTATTATTACTGAGCAAGAGGGGTATTGCAGGGAATATCAACAGACAATCGTTATTGGTGGCCGAGAACACCAGGGTTATGGAACAGCGTGCAGACAACCTGACGGGAGTTGGAAAATTCAAAATTAAACCACAATTTGATGAATTATGGCTTGTAACGCAAAAGGGATTAACCATTATTGGCTAATCCCTTTAAATTCCATGGTAGTCCCAACGGGACTCGAACCCGTGTTACCGGCGTGAGAGGCCGGCGTCCTAGACCGCTAGACGATGGGACCATAATGGCTGGGGGACAAGGATTCGAACCTTGGTTTGCAGGGCCAGAACCTGCCGTCCTGCCACTGAACGATCCCCCAACAACCTCTTATTCTCTTAATCTTCTGTTTAATGTCAAGTAAAATATTACAGTAAAATATTGCAGTTTCTGGAACCATCTACTTAGCCTGGGGATAGGATTGCGTTCCAAATCCACTGAATATACTCATAGATAATCGACCACCAGATCACCAACCTCCTTGGTGCTATACCCCATCTTTCCCGCTTCTAGACTTTCTAAATTATTTTTAACCACCTTCTTTATGGCGCTGAGGAGTGCATCGGCTGCCTCTCCTTCGCCCAAATAATCCAGCATCATCTGGGCAGCGGATATGGCTGCCAGGGGGTTAATCGAATTTAGCCCGGCATATTTTGGAGCAGAACCACCTATTGGCTCAAACATGGCAATACCATGAGGGTTTATATTGCCTCCGGCAGCAATACCGAGGCCTCCCTGGATCATGGCGCCAAGATCGCTGATAATATCCCCAAAGATATTGTTGGTTACTATGACATCAAACTGTTCAGGATTCTTTACCATCCACATACAAATAGCATCCACATGTTGATAATTGGTAGTAACATCCTTATACTCTTTATGGATTTCCTGAAAAACCCTCTGCCAGAGATCAGATTCATAGGTCAGAACATTGGTTTTGCCGCAAAGGGTCAGATGTTTCTTCTTGCTTCTATTACGGCAGTACTCAAAGGCATACCTGATGCACCGCTCGACACCTTTTCTGGTACTGATGGATTCCTGAATGGCCACCTCGTCGGGAGTGCCTCTCTTAAGGGAACCACCGCTGCCTGTATAAAGTCCTTCTGAGTTTTCCCGCACAACGACAAAATCAATATCCTCAGGTGCCTTATCTTTAAGCGGCGTATATACTCCAGGAAAAAGAACAACTGGTCGCAGATTGATGTAGAGGTCTAGCTCGAAGCGAAGCCTCAATAGAATTTCACGTTCCAAGATGCCTGGTCTTATATCGGGGTGACCTATGGCCCCCAGATAAATAGCGTCCATTTCTTTAAGCTCTTGGAGGATCGTATCCGGTAACAAATCCTTGGTCTTTAAATAATGATCCCCACCTAAGGGGTAGGTAAGAAATTTAAATTTTAAGCCATATTTGTGAGACAGGCATTCTAATGCTTTTATTCCTTCTGCCACAACCTCAGGCCCTGTTCCGTCTCCCGGGATAACCGCAATATTGTAGTCTTTTGCCATAATAGATCCTTTGCAAATATTTTTATATTTTTTCTCTTCTTTCAGGTCTCAAAGAACGTACTGCTGCGCCTGCAATCCACATTTCAGATAGCTTTATTTCATCTAATTCTTTCTGGAGCCTCTCTCGGTAGTCTTTGGTGCTGTTGGCCTTAAGGACGATCCTTGTCTCCTCACCTGAAACAACACTCTTGTACAGTTCTTCAAATACCGGGGTAACAGCATCTCTGAACCTATGCCTCCAGTCAAGGGCTCCCCTCTGAGCGGTTGTACTGCAATTTCCATACATCCAGTCCATGCCATTTTCCGCCACGAGGCGAATCAGGCTCTGTGTAAGCTCTTCTACCGTTTCATTAAAGGCCTCACTCGGGGTGTGACCATGTTTGCGAAGTATATTATACTGTGCCTCCATAACACCGGCCAGACAACCCATGAGAACACCCCTCTCGCCGACCAGATCGCTGTGTACCTCATTTAAAAAGGTTGTGGGAAATAGATAGCCGGATCCGATGGCAATACCTATGGCAAGGGTCCTCTCCTTTGCTCTGCCTGTATAGTCCTGGGACACCGCATAGCTGGAATTGATCCCGCTTCCCGCCAGAAAGTTGGAACGAACAGTACGCCCCGATCCCTTTGGTGCCACCATAATTACATCCACATTCTCCGGTGGGTTAATTCCTGTCTGCTCTTGGTAAACAATGGAGAAACCATGAGAAAAGAAGAGGGCATCTCCCTCTTTAAGGCATGGCCTTATCTTTGGCCAGATTGCCACCTGACCAGCATCGGAGACAAGAAATTGAATGATTGTTCCTCTTTCCGCTGCCTCTTCTAATGGAAAAAGGGTTTCTCCAGGCACAAATCCGTCATCTATGGCCTTTTTCCATGATTGGCCTCCTTTCCGCTGCCCCACAATTACCCCGATATCATTATCCCGCATGTTCAAGGCCTGCCCTGGTCCCTGCACCCCATAGCCGAGCACGGCTACGGTCTCATCTTTAAGGACATCCCGTGCCTTATCCATGGGAAACTCTTGTGAGGTAGTCACATCCTCTGTAACGCCGCCAAAATCGATCTTTGCCATAATTAAACTCCTTTTTAGTAGTATTCGAAACTCCTATTTCTTGTTTCGCGCAAGTGCACTGGTACCGGTTCGTGCGATCTCCATGATCCCCATTGGTTTTAAAAGCTTTAAGAGGGCCTCCAGTTTTTCCCCGGTGCCTGTGACCTCGATGATATAAGAGGTGGTATTGACATCTACAACCTTGCATTTGAAGATATCTACAAGCCTGAGGATTTCTGCCTTTTGCGCCGGCCTCGCCTTTAGCTTAATAAGGGCCGTCTCCCGTTCTACGAAGTTGGTGCCCGTCAGGTCCTGCACCTTTATTACATTGACCAGTTTGTTGAGCTGTTTATTAATCTGCTCAATAATCAACTCGTCTCCGCTGGTGACCAGGGTTATTCTGGAAACCAGCGGGTCCACTGTTTCCGCAACGCACAGGCTCGATATATTGAAGCCGCGGCCGCTAAACATGCCTGCAATGCGGGAAAGCACGCCCGGTTGATTGTCCACCAGTAGTGAAATAGTATGTCTTTGCTCCGCCATAATTCTTACACTCCTTATTTAAACGAGAAGCATCTCCGTGATTGGTGCGCCAGCAGGGACCATGGGATACACGCACTCCTCTCTGTCTACTACGAACTCCATGATAACGAGCTTTGGTGTGCCCAGCCCCTCCTTGAGCACAGGCACTACCTCTTCCGGCCTTGTTGCCCTCAGGCCCACGCCACCATATGATTCTGCCAGTTTTACAAAATCCGGGCCATCTTGAATATCCGTAGCGGTATACCGCTTTTCATAGAACAATTCCTGCCACTGACGAACCATGCCAAGGTACCGGTTATTAAGAATAATGATCTTCACCGGCAGGTTATACTGGATGGCAGTTGCCAGTTCCTGGATGTTCATCTGGATGCTGCCGTCTCCGGCAATATCAATGACGAGTTCTTTAGGGCGGGCTACCTGTGCACCGATGGCAGCAGGCAGGCCGAATCCCATGCAGCCGAGCCCCCCGGAGGTAAGAAAGGCGTTTGGACGATCGAAATGATAATACTGGGCGGCCCACATCTGATTCTGGCCTACCTCAGTAGAGATAATGGCCTTTCCCTCTGTCAGTTCGTAGAGTTTTTCAATCACATACTGGGGTTTGATTATATCCTTCTGTTGATAGGCCAGAGGAAAGGTGCTTCTCCATTCCTCTATCTGATCCAGCCAGCTCTTATTACTTGCCGCATCTATTGTGAGCGCCTCTGCGTCCAGAAGCCTGTTAAGCTCTACCAGCGCTGCCTTACAGTCGGCCACAATAGGCACTGTTACCATAATGTTCTTGCGTATGGAGGTTGGATCGATATCAATATGAATAATCCTGGCATGTGGAGCAAAGGTATCAACCTTTCCCGTAACCCTATCATCAAAGCGAACGCCAACCCCGATTAAAAGATCACACGCCCCAATGGACATATTTGCCCTGTATGTCCCGTGCATCCCGAGCATGCCCAGCCAGAGCCTGTCTATCCCGGGAAAGGCACCCAGTCCCATAAGAGAGCCCGTTACCGGGGCGTTGAGTTTCCTGGCAAGCTTGGTCAACTCGACAGATGCCTCTGATAGGATAACGCCGCCACCGGCAAAGATAACCGGTTTTTTGGCCTCTTGAATGAGCTTTATAGCCTTGTTGAGCTGCTTTTTATTAGGCCGATAGGTAGGGTTGTAGGATTTCAGGGAAGGAATTGGCAAGGGTTTGTAGCTTGCCCTGCTCTGGATTATGTCCTTCGGAAGATCCACCAGCACTGGACCGGGACGGCCGGATCTGGCAATGTAGAAGGCCTCTTTAACAGTCCTGGCGAGATCCTCTATGTTTCTTACAAGATAATTATGCTTGGTGCATGGTCGTGTAATGCCTACAATATCAACCTCCTGAAAGGCATCATTACCTATAAGGCTTGTGGGTACCTGAGCGGTAAGAACAACCAACGGTATAGAATCCATATAGGCAGATGCAAGTCCTGTTACGGTATTGGTAGCGCCTGGGCCAGAGGTCACCAGGCATACACCCACCTTTCGTTTTGCTCTCGCATAACCATCCGCAGCATGTACTGCACCCTGCTCATGTCTGACCATAATATGCTTTATATCGGTTTTTGCCAGCTCATCGTAAATATCAATAACTGCACCCCCAGTTATACCGAATACAGTATCAACTCCTTCCCGTTTCAAGATCTCTATTAATATTTGAGCCCCTGTCAGTTTCAAGTTTAATACCTCCTTTCAGTTTACTTTTCCTCAATTTTAAGTGGTTACCTTTTTATATACTGCACCGTCAGCAGCCGATTCTACCATGGAGGAGTACCGACTTAGGTAGCCAGAGGCTATCTTTAGGCTCGGAAGCTCAAATTTTAATAATCTCCTTTTAATTTTGTCTTCTGCTACTTTTAATTCAATCTTCTTGTCCGGGATATTGATCTCAATTCTGTCACTTTCCTTAACAATGGCAATAGGACCCCCTGCCATGGCTTCAGGCGAGATATGACCTATGCAGGCACCCCTGGTTCCTCCAGAAAAACGTCCATCTGTAATCAGGGCCACATCTTTATCAAGCCCCATTCCAACGATAGCCGATGTGGGTGTCAACATCTCCCTCATCCCCGGTCCACCCATGGGTCCCTCATAGCGGATAATTATAATATCTCCCTTCATTATCTTGCCCCCCATTATGGCAGATACGGCCTCCTCCTCACTGTCAAATACCCTTGCAGGGCCTTCATGATGAAGCATCTCAGGAGATACAGCCGATTGTTTTACTACACAGCCCGAGGGGGACAAATTGCCGAAGAGGACGGAGAGGCCTCCTTCTTTATGATACGGGTTTTTTAAAGATCGTATTACTGTTTTATCTCTGATAACACTGTTAATAATATTATCCTCGACGGACTTTCCTGTAACAGTCATGCAACCTGTATGGATCAGCCCATTTCGGGAAAGTTCTTTCATTACGGCAGGTACCCCTCCCGCTTGATCCAGATCCTCCAAGTGATGATTCCCAGCCGGGCTAAGGTTGCATAGATGTGGTGTTTGTTGACTGATTTTGTTGAATTCTTCAAGATCGAGACGGATGCCGGCCTCACGAGCAATGGCTGCTAAATGTAAAACAGTGTTAGTTGAGCAGCCCAGGGCCATATCCACTGCTATAGCATTTTCAAAGGCCTTCTCGGTTACTATTTTTTTTGGGGTGATTCCTTTTTTTAAAAGCATAATGATTTTCATGCCCGCCTCCTTAGCCAGTTGAATGCGGGCGGCCATAACAGCAGGTATAGTCCCATTCCCTGGAAGCCCCAAGCCAATAGCCTCAGTCAAACAATTCATTGAGTTTGCAGTAAACATTCCAGCGCAAGATCCGTATGTCGGGCATGCCATGTTTTCAATCTCCTCCAGCTCTGCTCCAGTCATTTTGCCTGATTTTACAGCCCCCACAGCCTCAAACACGCTAACGAGATCAATCTTTCTGTTATCATAGACGCCGGCTAACATAGGGCCACCACTGATTATGATCGTGGGGAGGTTCAATCGCAGTGCGGCCATAAGCATGCCTGGCACAATCTTATCGCAATTGGTCACCATAATCATGGCATCAAAGGCATGTGCCATAGCCATAATCTCAATAGAATCAGCAATCAGTTCCCGACTGGGGAGCGAGTATTTCATTCCGATGTGATTCATGGCTATCCCATCGCAAACACCGATAGTCCCGAAAGCAATAGGTGTGCCTCCCGCCATGTAAACACCGGCCTTTACCGCGTCTACTATTCTCTCCAGTTCAATGTGACCGGGGATTATATCATTGACCGGATTTGCAATCCCTACCAATGGCTGGTTCAGCTCCTTTTCAGTATAGCCCATCGCCTTGAAAAGAGAGCGATGGGGTGCCCTTTCGATACCTTTTTTTACATTGTCGCTTTTCATATCAGCTCCTCGTCATATATGTTTTATTCACCGACTCTCTTTTCTTGACATATTCCACCAGCCCTCCAGCTTGCACGAGTTGCCTCATAAAATCATTGATAGGTCTGGCAAAAAACCTTTTACCAGTATCCTTATTTTCTATTTCGCCCGTTGAAAGATTAACCGATACTTGATTTCCCTCCTTGATAGAGAGAGATGCCTCTTTAGACTCCAATATCGGGAGACCTATGTTAAAGGCATTTCTGTAGAATATTCGGGCAAAGCTTTCCGCGATAATGACACTGATGCCTGCCCCCTTGATAGCCAGTGGCGCATGCTCCCTGGAGGAACCGGCACCGAAATTTTTTCCGGCCACAATGATATCGCCGGGGCGTATCATGTCCTTAAAACCGGCCCGTATGTCGGCAAAGCAGTTTCTGGCAAGCTCATGTTTATCGGATACATTGAGAAATCTTGCTGGTATAATAAGATCTGTATCCACATTATCGCCGAATTTCCATACCTGTCCTTGAAATTTCATCTAAAGCTCCTCTGGTCCTCCTATAGATCCCAAGATAGCAGAGGCAGCAGCTATAACAGGGCTTGCAAGATATACCTCGCTCTTGGAATGTCCCATTCGACCTATGAAGTTTCTGTTGCTGGTAGAAATTGCCCGCTCACCCTCTGCCAGGATGCCCAGGTGACCACCGAGGCATGGTCCACAGCAGGGAGGGCCAATAACGGCACCGGCGTCAAGCAATGTCTCTATAATTCCCTCTTTGATCGCCTCCCGAAAGATCCACTGGGAGCCGGGCAAGACAATAAACCTGACCCCCTTTGCAACGGTCTTGCCCTTGAGCACTCCAGCAGCATCACGCAGGTCTTCCAGCCAGCCATTGGTACATGAGCCTATGAAGACTTGATCGAGCTCTATATCTCCCACTCGAGAGAGGGGCCGTACATTGGCCGGGGAATGGGGAAATGCAATGTGTGGTTCCAGTTCATCCACCTCGATCTTGATTACCTTTTCATAGTCTGCATCAGGATCACTGGTGCAGACAAAAGGCATTCTATGGGATCTTTGAGCCACAAATGCCAAGGTAATTTCATCTGGCTCGATAATGCCGTTTTTTGCTCCGGCCTCGACAGCCATATTGGTCATGGTGAACCTTTGGGCCATAGGAAGCCCCTTAATGACCGATCCTGCAAATTCCAGGGCGCGATAGGTAGCGCCGTCAACCCCTAAAGTTCCCAGGGTAAAGAGAATAAGATCCTTTCCCCTCACCAATGGCGAGAGTTTTCCCTCGTATTCGATTTTGATTGTTGGTGGTACCTTAAGCCAGGTTTTACCGGTTGCCATTATTACCCCGAGATCAGTGCTCCCTACACCGGAAGAAAAGGCCCCCAGCGCTCCATAGGTGCAGGTATGACTGTCTGCACCGATAACGAGGTCCCCTGGTATAACCAGCCCTTTTTCAGGAAGGATGACATGCTCAATGCCTCCCTGCCCGAGTTCATAGTAGTGCTTGATGTTGTGGTGGGTGGCGAATTCCCGCATAACTTTGGCTTGCTCTGCAGACTTGATGTCCTTGTTGGGTACAAAATGATCGGGAATGAGCGCGATTTTTTCGCGGTCAAATACCGCAGGATTTCCTACCTCATTAAAGACCTTTATTGCAAGGGGAGCGGTAATATCATTGGCAAGCGCCATATCTACTCGGACCTCTATCAGGTCTCCTGGCGATACACGCTCAAGGTTACTATGGTGTGCCAGTATCTTTTCAGTTATGGTCATGGGCATTTCTCTATATTCTCCTCTCCTTTACTCTCCCTGGAAGTCTCAGTGGTGAAGCATTTCCTCTGGCTCACGATGTTTTTTTAGACCAGGAGTTTCGTTTTAGATGCTCCAATCTGTTTAGTCCATTGATATAGGCCTTGGCGCTGGATACTATTATGTCAGGATCGTTTCCCTTACCAAGTATCTGGACCCCATCTTCTTCCAGCCGCACTGTCACACTCCCCTGGGCATCGGTTCCTCCAGTAAGAGAGTCAATAGAGAAGTGGAGTAGTTTGGATCGTGTTCCTGTCATCTTTGCGATAGTATTAAAGGTAGCATCAACAGGGCCTATGCCAAATCCTGCATCCTGCTGTACCTTCTTTCCAATCTCCAATTGTACGGTCGCTGTGGGAACCGTTGCAGTCCCGCTTATTACGTTGAGATACTGTAATTTATAGGTATCTGGTACCCTCAGGATCTCCTCGGCAATAAGGACCTCTAAGTCCTCATCTACAATCTCCTTTCTCTTGTCTGCGAGCTCCTTAAACCTTTGAAAGAGATTGTCAATCTCGCGATCAGAAAAATCGTAACCGAATCCTCGCAGACGATCTTTAAAGGCATGTCGCCCCGAATGTTTCCCCATAACCAGACGGTTAGCCTTGAGGCCGATCGTTGCAGGATCCATGATCTCATATGTAGTTTTATTTTTTAAGACCCCATCTTGATGAATCCCTGCCTCATGGGCAAAGGCATTTGCACCCACAATGGCCTTATTGGGCTGTACCGGTATGCCGGTAATCATAGCCAGTAAATGACTTGAGGGATATATCTCTTTTGTGTTTATTTCAGTGAAACAATTAAGGTAATTCCTTCGCGTGTGAAGGGCCATAACCACCTCTTCAAGGGATGTATTGCCTGCCCTCTCCCCGATGCCGTTTACTGTAACCTCTACCTGCCGTGCTCCTGCACCGATACTTGCCAGGGTGTTGGCTGTTGCCAAACCTAAGTCATTGTGACAATGAACGCTCAGAATTGCCTTGTCAATGTTTGGCGTATTACCTTTTATGTAGGTAATAAGGTCTACAAACTCACCTGGTATTGCATACCCCACTGTGTCAGGAAGATTAACAGTGGTTGCTCCAGCTGAAATAACTGCTTCAAATATCCTGCATAAGAAATCTCGGTCAGTACGGGAGCCATCTTCCGCTGAAAACTCGATATTGTCTGTGAATTGTTTGGCATAGGTAACAGCCTCAACTGCCTTGGCAACAACCTGATCTCTGTTTAATCTTAATTTGTGCTGGAGATGGATGTCTGAGGTGGCAATAAAAATGTGGAGGCGGGGGTGTGCCGCCTCTTTTATTGCACCCCACGCAGCGTCAATATCCTCCTTAGAGGTTCGAGCAAGTGCTGCGACCTCAACATTTCTCACCTTTTTGGCAATCATCTGAACTGACTCGAAATCCCCCTCTGAAGAAGAAGGAAATCCTGCTTCGAGGACATCCACCTTTAGCCTTTCCAGTTGTGAGGCGAGGTGCATCTTTTCCGCAGTATTCATGCTATACCCAGGAGACTGTTCCCCGTCTCTCAGGGTGGTGTCAAAGATAATAATTTTACCTGCCATTGCTACGCTCCTTTCGTTTCGGTGTTATATCTGGGATCACGGATTCAGATCGCGGTGTTTTCACCTGAAAAGAAAGCAAGCGCCCGCCGCAGGGCATTCTTTACATCAGTCCCTGCGGCTTTTATGACCTCTTTGAAATCGATTTGGAACATAGTTTTTTCCTTTAATTGAACTGGGTTTCCTCGGCCTGATCTTTGCTTAGCTTGAAATAGATGCTGTCAATCAAGGCCTGCCAACTGGCCTCGATGATATTCTCTGATACGCCCACGGTATTCCATATGTCTTTTCCATCTCTTGATTCAATGAGAACCCTCACCTTTGCAGCTGTTCCGGCACTTCCCTCCAGTACCCTCACCTTAAAGTCTATCAATCCCATCTCCTTAATCCTGGGATAGAATTTGCTCAATGCCTTCCGAAGGGCATTATCTATAGCATTCACAGGACCATTGCCTTCGGCAGCAGTGATTTCTTCCTCCCCACCAACCGATATCTTGATAGTTGCCTGTGATATTGACTGACCATCCTTATTTTTCTCATTGATCACCCTCAGAGAGTGCAGAGAGAAGGGCTCTTTAAATTGGCCCGTGAACTTCTTTATCAGGAGTTCAAGCGAGCCTTCAGCGGCATCGAATTGATAACCCTGGTCCTCCATTTGCTTGATCTCCTTCACAATCTTTTTACTGTCGTAGCCATTGCCCCCCAGGGTAAGACCCATCTCGTTGGCCTTGTATTCAATGTTGCTTTTCCCTGAAAGATCCGAAACAAGCACACGGCGCCTATTACCTATGGTTCCAGGCTTGACATGCTCATAGGCGAGGGGATTTTTCTGTATTGCGCTTACATGCATTCCACCCTTATGTGCAAAAGCGCTTCGCCCCACAAAAGGCCTTTCGGTTAATGGCGGTATATTTGCTATGTCACTGACGTATCTGGAGACCTCGGTGAGGTATTTTATTTTGGAATCATCGATGCATCTTTTACCTATTTTTAATTGTAGATTGGCTATGACCGAGATTAGATCAGCATTTCCACAGCGCTCTCCATAACCATTTATAGTACCATGAACCATTTTTACGCCTTCTTCCACAGCAGCTATAGAGTTGGCTACAGCCAATCCACAGTCGTTGTGTGTATGAATACCAAGGAGAACACCTGGAAAGGATTCCTTCACCGTTTTTACTATCTCTTTGATCTCGCCCACCATGGTTCCCCCATTGGTATCGCAGAGTACAATAATATCGGCCCTACCAGAGAGTGCTGCCTGAATCGTTTTCAAGGCATACTGGGGATTAGCCTTATAGCCGTTAAAGAAATGCTCAGCATCAAAGATAACCTCTTTGTCTTTTGATTTGAGATAGGTGATTGAGTCAAAGATCATGTCTGCATTTTCCTCCAATGAAACACCTAATATCTCAGTTACATGGAGATCCCAGACCTTCCCAAATATGGTAATTGTCTGGGTTTCAGCTTGTAGTAATGCCTTCAAATTAGGATCTTTTTCTGGCAGCGTGTTTGCTTTTCTGGTGCTACCAAAGGCAGTCAAACGGGTTTTTTTGAGTCTTACATTCTTTGCCATCTGAAAAAAGCGCATATCCTTCGGATTTGAACCAGGCCAACCACCTTCTATATACTGAATACCAAGGTCAGCTAATTTTTGGGCAATACGTAGTTTTTCCTCAGCAGAGAAACTGATTTGTTCTCCCTGGGTTCCATCTCTTAGCGTGGTATCATAGATTACAACTTGCTTTTCCATTATTGTGCTCCTCTTCAAACCAAAAAACCCGCTATCAGGCGGGCCTGATAGCGGGTTTTTTAAATCTATAAAACATCATGTCATTATCAGGCCCGGTAGCTTTAAGTTACCAACCAGAAGGAGGAGCAACAGGGAGATTATAATTATCCCTGTTGCCACCCCAATAATGCCTATAATGTTTTGTATTCCTAAGATCATTTTTTTAATACATATTTATTAATGTTACCTAATGTTTAGGTATATGTAAATAAAAGCCTTTTGTCAAGATTTTTTCATTTTTCACAGTTTTTCTGACATCTGAAAAGGGACACCAATCAAAACAGACCGAATATCTCGGCTCTAAAATCTATATTCTTCGCCTTGATCCAGAACTATCACCTTAATATTGGATGCCTCTTTCTTCATGATTTCAACAAAGGATGAGGCATTCTGCTCCAGAATAGGGAATGTTTTAAAATGCATAGGGATAACCGTGTCTATTCCCAGAAGTTTTGCTGCTAAAGTGGCCTGCGGCGGATCCATGGTAAATACTCCTCCGATGGGTAGCATGGCAAGATTAATATGGAAGATCTCACCGAGGATTTTCATCGAAGAAAATATGCCAGTATCTCCGGCATGATAAAGAGTAAAGCCATTTTCCAGCTGTATGATGTAACCAGCAGGGCTTGCTGTTTGAGAAGAGTGAAAGGCCTGGGTCATGGTTATTGAAATACCATCTGAGGTAACGGTGCCTCCGATGTTCATACCCATACCAAAGACTATCTGGGAGTCAGGAATTGCTGCCTCTTCTTTCAACCTGCTGACGGTTTCAGGCATGCCAACCAGGATAGCGCCTGTTGCCTTTACGATTCCGGCTGCATCTGCAATATGGTCAAAGTGATCATGGGTTACAAGAACGAAGTCGGCTTTTGCAATATCTTTGGCCTGGCTGGTAGCCAGCGGATTATCTGTCAACCAGGGATCGATAATTATTATTTTCTCATTCTCAGTTGTAATCTGAAAACCGGCATGTCCAAGCCATTTAATTTTTTGTCTGCCATATCAGTATACTCCTTTCTTAAATATTATCGGTTTTTCAAACAATAAGCTGCCTTATAACAACTTCAAATTAGGAAGACAGCAAGGCAGTATCTTTTAAAATTATAAGGAGTCCCTTTTTTTGAAGGGGAGCATAAAAAGGAATTGACTTGTATGTCAAGCTAAAAGACGTCTAACTATATACATTATTCATAAACCCCAGCGTAGCAAAAAACCAAAACAAGCACTAGCTGAGTTTCCTAGTTAAGAAACTCAGGCTAGAGAATAAATTGTTTGAAATAGCCAAATATCAAATTACTCAGGAGGACGCTCAGTTAATAGTTGTCTGTGATTCAAGTTTGTTAGCTACTATAGGGTATGGATCAAGGCAGAAATTTGAACAAAAGCTTGACGTCCCTGTGCTTGAACCACCCGCAGTTGCCATAAAGACATTTGAGATGTTAATTAATCGGAGTAAACCCCCGGCTTTGCCGGGGAGACTCTCAGAGTTTGACATTTTCGGGAATACAAGAAAGCCTCTCATTCGTGAATCGCTCTTAGATCACAGAACAGGAGGCTTTCAATGCAAGATTTTCAAAGTTTAAGTCATACAACATGGGATTGCAAGTACCGTTTGGTTTGGATCCCAAAGTACAGGAAAAAGATTTTATATGGAAATCTGAGAAAATATCTTGGTGATGTTCTCAGAGAGCTTGCCCTTCAAAAAGAAAGCAAAATTGTAGAAGGTAACCTTGTTGGTAACCACGTTCACATGTTGATCTCAATTCCTCCGAAATATGCTGTATCACAAGTTGTGGGATACATAAAGGGCAAAAGCGCAATCCATATTGCGAGGACATATGCTGGTCGGCAACAAAACTTCACCGGCAAGAGTTTTTGGGCCAGAGGTTACTATATATCAACTTCGGGTCGTGACGAAGAAACAATTCGTCGGTACATACAAAAGCAGGAACAATTAGAAGACAAGATTGATCAAATGAACATGTTTAAATAGCAGCCACCTTTAGGTGGCTCATATATTTAACCGCTTTGAGCGGTTCACAATCAATCCTCCAGCTTTGCTGGAGGTCACTGAATAGCGGTTATTTTCCCATGAAAATGAGTGTGATTTAGAAATTCCCTTTAATTTAAAGTGATTGCAGCCTCTTCAAATATTGAACATCAGCATTGAACACTGAGATATCATCTTTTGTTATATAGAAACAGGAAAAATCAGTATCATTCTGGCCATTAAATCGTGCTGACCATGAATTATTAAACAGGTTCTGTTTATACTTATCTCATATCCTCAATATTCATTGTTATACTTCTAATGGGTAATGAAGAATTGCAGGGATCCCAAAAATAGATTTTAGGAAGGCTATAATTCATATCTTTGCCTAAGTTTAGCAAGTAATTCTATACTTAAATCTTTATGGCAAATCCTCTTGAATGAGCTCAATCAACACACCATTGGTACTTTTGGGGTTCAAAAAACCGACCCTCTCATTTTCCCTCACCTTTCTTGATTTTTTATCAATGAGTTGAACCCCCTTAGCTTCCACATGACAGAGCGAGACGTCCACATCCCCTACTTTATAAGCTATGTGATGGATGCCCTCACCTCTCTTTTCCAGGAACTTACCCATCACACTTTCGGGGCTTACTGGCTGTATTAACTCAACCCTCATATCACCTATCGGAAAAAAGGCGATCTTCGCCTTTGTGTAAGAGGATTCGTAGACTAAACTCGGCTCAATACCAAAGACATCTTTATAGAGCTTCATCGCCTGATCGAGATCCTTTACCGCTACTCCTATATGGTCCAGTTTCTCTATCATATTGTCTCCTTGTTGTGGTGCTCATTTCTCCAATTATAGAGGTATATTACCATGCTTTTTCTCAGGCCTTATCTCCGTTTTTCCCCTTAACCTTTGGAGTGAAGTGATGAGAAAGGGCCGAATCTCCTTTGGTTCAATGATATTATCGATCCATCCCTTTTCAGCTGCCACATAGGGATTTGCTAACTGCTCGCGGTAGAGCCTGATTTTTTCCTCTCTCATTGCCCCAGGATCTTCAGCCTTTTCGATTTCATCCCTAAAGATGATATTGGCAGCCCCCTCGGACCCCATTATAGCTATCTCTGCACTCGGTAGTGCGGCAGTCACATCTGTGCCCACCAGCTTGCTGACCGCCATTCCCGACATTGCCCCCCCGTAAATCTTTCGGATTATTATGGAGATTCGTGGCACCGTGGACTCTGAATAGGCATAGAGAGTCTTTGCGCCGTGCCGAATAATCCCACCGTACTCCTGTTGCGTACCGGGAAGATACCCCGGGCAATCTACGAAATTGACAATAGGGATCTGAAAGGCATCACAAAACCGAATAAATCTCGCCATCTTGTCCGAGGCATTGATATCGAGACATCCTGCAATCACTAAGGGCTGGTTGGCGATAATCCCAACGGTATTTCCGTTCAGCCGAGCAAAGCCGATTAAAATGTTTTTGGCATACTCCTTCTGTATCTCAAAAAAGACCCGATCGTCGACGACCAAGCCTATCAGTTTCTTCATGTCATAGGGACTCTTGGGATCCTCAGGGACAATGCTTTGAAGTTCTTCTTCCATTCGCTCGACAGGATCATCGGTGGATTTTGTTGGTGGGAGCTCACGGTTGTTGGAAGGAAGGAAACTCAATAGGTCCTTCACCATATTGAGGCATTCCTCTTCTGTCTTTGAGACAAAATGAGCAACACCGCTTCGTGTATGGTGGATTGCTGCCCCACCCAGCTGCTCCGGGGTTACCTTCTCTCCTGTTACCTCCTTAATCACCTGGGGACCGGTGATATGCATGCGACTGATCCCCTCCACCATAAATACAAAGTCGCTCAGGGCTGGAGAGTAGACAGCCCCTCCGGCACACGGGCCCATAATAATTGAAACTTGAGGAACAACGCCCGATGCCAAGGTATTACGGAAGAAAAGAGAACCATAATGACCCAGTCCTTCCTGGATTCTCGCTCCACCTGAGTCAATCAGCCCAATGATAGGGCTGCCGGTTTGTATGGCCTTATCCATCACGAGGCAAATCTTCTTTGCGTGCTGCTCACCGAGAGAGCCACCTATAACGGTGAAGTCTTGCGCGAACACATAAACCCGTCTTCCGTTAATCAAACCTGAGCCGGTAACCACTCCGTCTCCATAGAATTTCTGCTCCCCATCATCAAATGAGCTAAGCTGGCGTGTAATAAACATGCCAATCTCATCGAAACTTCCAGGATCCAGCAAAAGATCTAGCCGCCCTCGCGCGGTGAGTTTACCTCGCTCGTGCTGCTTTTCAATTCTATCGAGTCCACCTCCCTGAGCAGCCTTTTCTTTCCGTTCCCTCAAGATATCAAGTTTATTTTTCTCGCCCACAATATAGTCTCCTTTGCTTTATTTCTCTCTCCTTTGAACCTCCCTCTCTATAAACCCGGTGATTTCGCTGATGGTATCGCTCGGCCGAAACACCTTTACAATACCAAATTCCATAAGCCGATTTACATCCTTTTTGGGAATGATGCCCCCAAGGGTCACTATCTTATCATCGATGCCTTGCCTTTCCATCTTTTCCATTAGTTCCCTGCAAATTGTGAGATGGGTGCCAGATAGAATACTCAATCCGATCACATCCACATCTTCCTGAATCGCAGTCCGCAAGATAGCATCAACGGTTTGCCTAATTCCAGTATAAATGACTTCCATCCCAGCATCTTTCAGCGCCCTCGATATTATTTTCGCCCCCTTATCATGCCCGTCTAATCCTGGTTTTGAAATTAAAACCCGTATTGGTCTCTTGGATGACATCACCTGCTCCTTTTAAAAAATACTCGACTGTTCTGCCTCACCATAAACCTCCTTGAGCCTTCCAATAATTTCTCCTATGGTAGTATAAACCTTCACCGCATCAAGGATATAAGGCATCAGGTTTTTCCTTGCAACAGCAGCCTTCTTTAGTGCTTCAAGAGCGTTTCCTACCTTTTGATTGTCACGCTCGGCCTTGATTCGTTCAAGCCGATCGATTTGTCGCGAGAGCGTTTCGGGATCTACCTCGAATACCTCCAGTTCTCGATCCTCTTCATCAATCTGGAATCTATTCACCCCCACCTTAGTCAGCTCCCCAGACTCAAATTCCTTCTGCACATGGTAGGCCTGATTTGCCAACTGCTTTTGTATAGTTCCATCCTCCACACAACGAAGGATGCCACCAAGAGAATCGATTCTCTCCATCTCCGCTTCGATTTCCCCTTCAAAGTAGTCAGTCAGGCATTCGACATAGTATGAGCCCCCAAGTGGATCAACCACATCAGGTATGCCGATTTCATGCGCGATTATCTGCTGGATTCGCAGGGACGTTCGAATCGCTTCATCCGTAGGGATGGCATAGGCCTCATCAAAACAAGGAAGATTCATCGAACGTGATCCAGCAAGCGCAGCGGCAAGAGCATAAAAGGAGATACGCGAAATGTTGTTCAACGGCTGCTGTTCCGTCATGCCACCACCCATTCCTCCGGTGGAAAACTTAAGCCACATCGATTTTTCATTCTGTGCATGAAAACGCTCTTTCATGATCTTTGCCCACAGCCTACGTGCAGCTCTTAATTTTGCAATTTCTTGGAAGAAATTGAACTGAACGCCGCCACAGATCAAGTGAAACGAAAAAAGAGGGGCGATATCGTCTGCCTCATAACCTCTGTCGAGAACTTCCTGAAGGTAGGCGATTCCAGTCAAAAAGGGATAGGCGATTCCTTGCGTTGGAGTTGCTCCGCATTCACAAATATGAGTCCCGGAGACGCTTACTGAATTGAATCTAGGAGCATGTTCAGTGCAATATTCAATGGTATCTCCGATCAACCTAATGGAAGGCTCAGGCGGGAAGATTTGTGTTCCACGAGCAATGTACTCCTTGATGATATCGTTCTGAACCGTACCGCGTAGCTTGCTCGGCTCGACTCCCTGTTTTTCCGCGGTGGCAACGTACATGGCTAGGATAATACTTGCCGTTGAGTTAATCGTAAATGAGGTGCTGATTTTATCCAATGGGATTTCATCAAATATCCCCTCCATATCCCTGAGTGTATCAATGGCGACCCCAAGCTTGCCAACATCATCCTTCGCCCGTGGATCATTTGAGTCCATCCCCAGCTGGGTCGGCAGATCAAGGGCCAGGCTCAGTCCTGTTTGCCCTTGATCCAGGAGATATTTAAATCTACTGTTGGTATTCTCTGAGGTCGAAAACCCTGCGTATTGCCTCATTGTCCAGAGCTTACCGCGATACATCGTGGGATATATTCCACGTGTGTAGGGATATTGGCCAGGATTTCCAAGGGAAGTCTTATGCTCGAAGTGCGCCATGTCCTCTGGACCGTAAAACAATTTAACCTTTACTCCGGTGTTGGTTTCTTTCAGATCTTCAACCATTGTCTGATTCCTTTCTCTTTCCTCAGATCTTTCCAGTTTTTGATCATCTCTGCTCTCCCTCAACAAGCAACACCAAAACATCTAGATTATTATTTGGTGCCGTAACTCTTCGATTTTTTCAGGCGAATACTGTAGAATTCCGCTCAAGATTTGTTCAGTATCTTCACCTAAGCGCGGTGGGGCCTTGAATACCTCCTGGTCGATCTCAGACATCTTGATGGGATTACCTAGGATCTTTATTTTTTGGTTATTCCCATAATCCACTTCGGCAACCATATTGCGACTCAATACCTGAGGATCTGAGAGCGCTTTATCGACAGCATTGATGGGGGCGATTGGAACTCGCGTGTCCAGTAGTTCTAACCATTGCTCGCCAGTCTTTGCCAGAAATACCTTTTCTAAAATATCGTTTAATTCTTCCTGGTTTTTCAATCGATTTTCCCTGGAATTGAATTTTGAATTTACAGCCAATTCTGGCTCGCCGATTGCATTACACAATTCATTAAAGAACTTTTGTGTATGGCAATCAATCACAATATCGAAGCTTTTTGTTTTGAAATCTCCAAGTGGCTTCAGGGAAGTATGTCCTGATCCGACTGGTTGTGCAATTTCATCTCCAACAAAATAATACTGAGCCCTGTAGGTGAGCAAGGAAATCTGACAGTCCAACAAAGCGATATCGATCTGTTGGCCTCGACCTGTTTGTTTCCTCTGATAAAGAGCTGCAAGTATTCCGTTAACAGCAAATAGAGCACCTGCTAAATCGGCTATGGGAGCACCCATCTTCACAGGTCTTTGTCCGAGTTCCCCTGTATAGCTCATAATGCCCCCCCTGGCTTGAACCATCAGATCAAAGGCTGGTCGGTCTTTGAACGGACCTGTTTGCCCATAACCTGAAAGGGAACAATAGATGATCTTGGGGTTTATCTCTTCAATGATCTCATAGTTAATCTTAAGTCTTTCCATTACATCCGGCCGGAAATTATTAATGACCACATCTGATTTTTGGACTAATTTGAGAAATATCTCCCTTCCTTTATCGTTTTTTAAATCAAGGGTAATACTCTTCTTATTTCGATTCATAGCTATGAAGTAAGCGCTTTCGCCCTGAAAAAAATGTGGGGGAATGCCCCTTGCGCCCTCACCTGTGCCCGGTTTTTCAATCTTAATCACCTCTGCACCTAAATCAGCCAAAAGAAGTGTAGCGTAAGGTCCTGCAATCATTCTAGAAAGATCTACAATTCTAATATTTGATAAAGGATGACCCATCATCATTTACTTTCAAGGTGCCCCTCGTTATCCACGCTTCCCAAGGTACCTATATGTACACGAGTTTTTGAAGATGTTTTATTATTATGAAATGTCTGATTTTTTAATACCATATCATTCATGTTCGGTTAATAATCGAATCATTTAAGCGGATTACGAGAAAGGCCAGCAATAATATTGTATCATGGAAAGGAGTTTACTCTAAAAATTTAGGTAACAGTAAAATTTTGCTCCTATAAACGGACATTCAGTTGCCTTAGATATTCAAGCTCTCCCCGGCAGAAAGGGCGGCTACCTTCACGTGGGGGGCCTTTTCAGCACACTGTTCTATGAAATCGTTGGCCGTCTTAGCCACGATTGGAAACGAGGCATAGTGTATAGGGACTGCAAGCTTTGGATTCAGCATTCTCACCGCTTCACTCGCCTGAAAAGAATCCATGGTGAACACTCCACCGATTGGCACCAGCGCCACATCTAGAGGATAGAGACGGGCGAAGAGCTCCATGTCACCAAAGAGACTCGTATCTCCGGCATGGTAGACTGTAGTCCCGTCCGCGGCTATTGTGATGGTCCCCATCGCACAGACGGTGTCAGATGAATGAAAGGCAGGAATTGAAACGACCTTCACCCAATCGAGCTCTACCCCACCTCCCACCATGTAGCCTGAGCCGAAATTAACGACCAAATCCGTGCTTATTCCCTCGTCGATTAATCTCCTCACGGTTTGAACTGGCCCACCCAACAATGCTCCCGTATTTTGGCAGATAGCCACGGCGGATCCGAGGTGATCGAAATGATCATGGCTTACCAAAACCAGATCGGCTCGCTCAATTTCCTCGGTTTCGATCGGGCAAGCCGGATTGCCGTCATCTTTGGTCCAGGGGTCAAAGAGGATAATCTTATTATCAGAGGTAGTAAACTCGACAAAGGCGTGACCAAGGAAACGAATAACTCCAGACATATAGACACCTCCTTAAAATCGGACGAATACACAAATTAGCATTTTGCTCACTTTCCAATATTATTGTACAGCCCAAATACACTCTGTCAAGGGTTTTGTCAACTGGACTTTCCCCAAAAACTCAGGTGCTAAATAACGGAACCTGTCCGATAGATGGGGGAGGCATTGCATTATCCCTTAGTGCTCTGGGGCGAAAATTCGGTGACTCATTTTCAAGCCGCCAATTGTTGCTCGCTCTCGAATTTGGCTAGGAGGCTGTCCGAGAATTCACGGTTACAAAAAAATAGCGCATTCAGAATTGAGGTGGTTAGTCGAGCAGAGAACTTTTTTTGAAAATAGAAGGGAAACCTGATGTAAAACCCCGATCGTTTATCAAAAATACAGTACATGTTGCCCTTCTTAGGCAACCACCGGGACTAATCCCCCTGATTCAAGGCATACCTTCCCACATATTATGGCTTTTACGATCTTTTTGAAGTTATGAACCGCACAAGCTAATGAGAATTCCCCACTCCCCTTTTCGTAACCCCGCATGCTAAAACCTCGGAATCCACTGTTCTTTATCTGACCAAAGACGGGTTCAACAATCTTCTTCCGCTTTCTGTAAATCTCTTTTGAAGATTCTTGCTCCATCTTTTCATTCATCCTCTGGCGTAATGGCTCTTTGTCATCAGTGCTTATGGTACGAGGTTCCCCTCTCTTGGAACCGCAGCATCTGGCCTTATAAGGGCAAGCATCACATTCAGCTTTAACTGCTTGATAAACCTTCTTGCCATCGTTACTTTCTCTCTTTAATTCCAGCGTATTACCCGCAGGACACACAAAGCAATCTCTATCTTCATTATAGATAAAATCAGATTTCTTGATCTTTCGATTTGAATCTTTCAGGGGCCTTTGGTCCTTTTTCTCTCCCTTGCCGGTTGCTATATAAACATCAATATCCTTACCATCAAAGGATTCAAGATTTTCA
>Ga0315547_1000992_pt1 | contig 24246 bp, 17 predicted proteins | sample SalMarSW160240MG_2_FD_202542 | JGI IMG/M metagenome (GOLD analysis project Ga0315547, IMG submission 202542) | Salt marsh sediment microbial communities from the Plum Island Ecosystem LTER, Massachusetts, United States - Salt Marsh Sediment SW1601-240 ...
ATGAAAAAAATCTTTGTGTTAATAAAGCTTTGTCGATGCAATGATTTTAGTACAAATATTTTTGAAACAAACAACAGATAGTTTCTGTTGAAATAAAATCAAAAATAAATGGAGGTGTTTCAAAATGGAAGAGAATATACACGAAATAGTAATTACTGTGGGAAAGGATGACGAATTTTTATATGAACCTTTGATCGTTAAAATGAAACGGGGAGATACCATTGTATGGACATTTGGCAATGAAGGTTATCATTTTGCAGTTAACATCGGGTGGAATACGCCTTTAGACATGATGCAAGACCAGGGAACTTCTAAGGAACCAATTATAGGGAAAGTCAGGGAAGATGCTCCAAATGATCGGTATAAATATTTTGTTGCTGCTTTTGATCTGAAAAAAAATATATTGTTGACTGATGACCCTGATTTTATCGTTGAGCCACCGAAAAGAGGCCGGCATTAGTTAGAAAATATTTACGGTTGCTGTTGCCCGATTGACTTCAGCCATTTTTTCACATCGTTGACTTCAGGAAACGTCTGATCCGCATCCTCGATAATACGCAAGAATCTCTCATAGTCCTGCTTAGCTTTATCGACATTCCCCATAGACCGATGAAGACCACCCAACTCAAAGAGGGTTTTGGCATAGAGATTTCCGCAGTGCATCCGGCCAACAGTGAGGTGAACAATTTTTTCATACTGTTGGAGGCTTTGTTCGGTTTCACCAGCATTAAGGTATACCGATGCCAGGGAGTAGTGAAACAAAGAATGCCAATCATCGGCATCAAAAGCAGCCGGGAGCAGAGAGATAGCTTTCTGAAAACTTTTGGTGGCCTGGGCATAATTTCCTTGTGCTGTGCTGATCATTCCCTCTAAATGGTGTGCATATCGGACCGACGACTTCTTCATCGAGACATCGATTAAATCATGGAGATCTTGAGCTGTTTTCCTCGCCTCTTCGAGATTTCCTTGGCTCAGCACAATCATTCCCTTGAGGTGAAGAATTCGTCTCTGTTGTTCCAGTGCATCCGCGCTCACAGCACTCTCCCAACCAAATACGCATTCCTCCAAAGCCCGGTCATAATCTCCTGAACTGTAGAGAACATAGGCAAGGCTGGCATGATAAGCCGCCTTTTGGACCAAATCCTCGAGCATTTCAGAGAGTTCAACCCCCTCCTGAAAGTGATTTTCTGCCTCTTTAAATTGCCCTCTCAGCAGGCTGAGGGAACCGGAGCGCATCAAGCCCATATAATGAACCGATGGCTCTTGGATTTCCAGAAGTTTAAGATATCTGTTTTTCGCTTCCTCCAGATCTCCACTGTAGAGAGCAATGTCTCCTTGTACGACATCATTGAAATAATGAGAGGGATCAAGGGAAAAGATCTTTTCGGCCTCATCTCTGGCCAGATCAAATTTTCCCTGAGCGAGATAAATCTGGGCCAAGTTGTAATGAGCAGACGTATTATCAGAAATATTTTGGATGCTGTCGGTGAGGGCTTCAACGGCTTTTTGATACTGCCCGCTCCGGGAATAGGCCGCAGAGAGATTTCTGTACAGGTGGACCGAATCATTCCCTAACCGTTTATTGACTTCAAATCTTTCTATGGCTCTGTCCCAGTCTTCCAAATAAGCGTAAAGGGACCCGAGATTATTATTCCCTGCCTCATCCAAAGGATACAGTGCAAGAAGTCTATTGTAAACGGCGATCGCTTCTCCAAATGTCTTCTCAGACTGGAAAAAATACTGGCCCTGGATGGTGAAGCGTTCCTTCTCAGAGACGTGCTCGCTCAGATCATAGGCCATCTGGCCTCGTTCAAGAGCCTCAGATCTGTAGCCCAGATACATATAGGCCAGAGACAGGATACGGTAGGCCATGGCAAATTCGGAATCGAGCCCGACAGCCACTTCCATCATAGCAATGGTATTGGCATAATCCCCTCTTTTAAAAAACTCTGTTCCTTGACTGTAATAGCTGAAGGCTTCAGGTGAACTCGTGGTGAGCATTCCTGCTTCTTCATCGATATCCTCGGCGATTTCTCGGCTTGAAAGCTTGAATGTTGTCTTGATCTTCATGGTCAGCTCATCGACCATGGCGAAGATGCTTCCCTCTCCGTCCCCCTGAACGGATTCAGAGCCTAGTATCTCTCCTGTACGTGCATTCTGCATCATGATGGAAATGCGCCAGGTTTCACCGGCCAAAGCATACCTTCCGACCAACACATTCTCCACTTCTCCTCGTTCCGAGATATCTTTCAGGTTTTCTGAGGAATATGTTTTGGATCTCAAAAGATTCATTTTTTCTAGGATATTAAAGAGTCTCTCCCCACTCAAAATCCTAAGATACTTGGATTGGCTGAGGTCAGATATGAGCAAATCGGAGAGTCCCTTTCGCCAGTGCTCGAGTTTTTCATCTCCCGTGTTGTTCTCAAAATACATGACGGCTAAAGAGGGCTGTCCGCTCCACGTAGGCATGGCTTTTTTCCCAGAAAAAATCTGCAAAAGAACAAAAACCAGCAGGATGAAGGCAACTCCGATAATGGCCGGCACCAGTATTTTTTTGGTGTCGAAAGTGACCGTGATTTGTTTGGAAAGTCGTGTTTTCCTTTCCGGTATAACTCTTTCTGTTGTCGACACGCTTTCTGTTATTCTCCTAAAATCTTCCAGCAGTTCACCGGTTGTCTGATACCTCTGCTTTTTGCCCTTGGCCATGCACTTGAGAATGATCCGGTTCAGCTCCAAAGGAATCTGGGCATTGACATCTTTAGGCGGCTTTGGCTCCTCGATTTTGTGTTTGATCGCCACACTTAGGGGCGTATCTCCTTCAAAGGGGAGCCTCCCCGTCACCAATTCATAGAGGATAACTCCCAACGAATAAATATCCGTACGGGCATCAATCTCTTTTCCCTCGACTTGTTCCGGTGACATGTATTCGGGGGTCCCGATAATCACTCCAGTATCGGTAAGGCCTTTGGTCTTTGTGGAACGGGCAATGCCAAAATCAGTTATTTTGGCGTTTCCTTCCATATCGATCATGATGTTCTGGGGTTTTAAATCCCGGTGGATAACGCCCAAGCGATGGGCTTCATCCAGGCCTTGGCCAACCTGTTCCATGATGTGCACAGCCTTTCCGACGGATATCTGACCGACTCGTCTGATCAGGCTCTTCAAATCCTCACCAGAGATATATTCCATAGTGATAAAGGGCATGCCCTCGGCTTCACTGAGGTCATACATGTGGCAAACATGCCTGTGGGCGATCTGGCGGGCCAGTTTCAGCTCGTTGCGGAACCGCGCCACCGTTTTTTCTTCAGAGGCGATCTCCGGATTGAGCAACTTCAGAGCGATTTTTTCATGAATGGTCGTATCCTGAACTTTGTAGACCCTTCCCATTCCCCCGATACCTATTTCCTCGATTACCTGGTACCGGTCGGCAAATGTGCTGCCAATAGGGAGTTCTTTAATGGAGGTGAAAAGAGTTTGAGTGGAAGATGGAACGTGTTCTCTTAAAGGGCGAAGAGGTGTTCCACATTGATGACAGAAACGGCTCTCATCAGGATTTTTGGCTCGACACTTGGGGCATTTCATTTTATCTAAAATCACACACTATTAGGTTAAATCTTTCGTGAGTTGGTTGTCCAGAGTCAGATAAGTATAGTAATTTTCTTTTTATTGAACTTACGATTTTCTCTCAATTTCATCAAATTTTTACCTTCTGAGCAGCTGTATTCAAAATAATACTGGGAAAAATACATCCAGTCAATAAGAAATCCTCAGGAAAGAGAAGATTTCATAGGATTAGCATGTAAAAAGCTAATACAGAGTAGACTTTGCTTACGAGGGAGGGAACGACCTTGGGAACCGTGGCTTACATGTCTCCGGAACAGGCTCGGGGCGAAGAAGTTGGCAACCGCTCGGACATCTGGTCATTGGGAGTTGTTATGTATGAGATGGTTTCCGGGCAGTTGCCGTTTAGAGGAGATCGGGAGGCATCCATTCTTTATTCTGTTGTGCATGAGGAGCCGAAGCCACTCAAAGAAGTAAAGCGCGATCTCCCCCCGGAACTGCAGCAGATTATAAGCCACGCCTTGAAGAAAAAACCTGAATCCCGTTATTCCTCTACATCAGAAATGTTAAAAGACCTGAGGAAATATCAGGATATCCTGAGAGCAGAGGAATTGGGAGCATTCAATCTGCGCACGATCCTTCGCCGCATCCACAGGCCGCGGATCGCAATCCCTGTGGTGTTTACCATGGCAATCATCACAGTGGCCGCTGTCTGGTTCTTCAGCCACCAGGCTAAAATCCACTGGGCCAGACAAGAAGCTCTACCAGAGATCGGGCGGCTTATTGAAGCAAGTTGGGGGAATTTTACCGATGCTTACAGACTTGCGGAAAAAGCAGAAGAGTACATTCCGGATGATTCCAAGCTTACCGAGCTCTTCTCAAAATGTTCCTTGAACATAAACATCAAAACAGAGCCTTCGGGTGCAGACATATATATGAAAGCATATAAGGCTCCAGACAGTGAATGGAACTATCTAGGTGTTTCGCCTCTCAAAAACATCAGATTACCTGTTGGAATCTTCCGGTGGGGAGTCTTCCAGGCATAACATCCTACGGGGCCTATGATATGGCAGGGAATGTGAGAGAATGGTGCTGGAACGAAACCCAGAAAGGAAAGCTAATCACGGGTGGCGCCTGGAACGATGCTACCTACATGTTCTGGGTCTGTAGTCAAGCTCCTCCTTTTGATCGGTCTTCTAAAAATGGGTTCCGGTGTGCTCTCTATCCTGATCCTGAGAAAATCCCAGAATCAGCGTTTAGTTTGTTAGAATGGGGTAAAACTAGAGATTTTTATAAAGAAAAGCCAGTTCCGGATTCTATTTTTCAGGTTTACAAAGAGCAGTTCTCTTACGATAAGACGGATCTGAATGCACGCGTGGAATCGAGGCATGAAAGCTCTAAAGAATGGATTGAAGAGCGAATAACCTTTGATGCTGCCTATGGCGGCGAACGGATAATCTCCATTCTTTTTCTTCCTAAAAATATATCGCCCCCCTATCAAACGGTCATTTATTTCCCCGGAGCTCAAGCTTTATATCGAGATTCGAGCAAGGACCTTGATAGCTGTAATGAATTTAAGGTTTTCCTTTCTTTTATAGTGAAAAACGGGCGGGCTGCCCTCTATCCTGTTTGTAAAGGGACTATGGAACGTAGAGATGCTGCGTTGGCTCCAATTCATGAAGGAGCCAATTCTCATCTGTATACGGAATACGTGATTCAACTTGTCAAAGATTTTAAAAGATGTATCGACTATCTGGAGACCCGTCAGGATATTGACAGTACGAAGCTTGCCTATTACGGAATGTGTTGGGGAGCACAGCTCGGAGCGATCATCCCGGCCGTGGAGGAACATCTTAAAGCAAGCGTTTTATTGGCAGGAGGCCTCCGTGGACGTTCACGTCCTGAAGCAGATCAAATTAATTATGTTACCCAGGTGAAAACTCCAATTTTGATGTTAAACGGGAGATACGATACGTTCATACCTTATGAGACATCAATAAAGCCGATGTTTGACCTTCTCGGGACTCCGGATGAACATAAGGAACTGAAGTTGTTCGAAACCGACCATATCCCCCCTAGAAACGAATTCATCAAGGAAACCCTAGCCTGGCTCGACCGCTACCTTGGCCCGGTGAATAGATAATAACTTCTGATAAAAAAAGAACGAATAAGCCAAAGCCATAGAGCATTTTGAGATCCTTTTACTATCAGCCTGTTCCCTCTCCCGTTGATTTATGCCGATCTTCTTGCAACAGGAGAGGCAAGAAATAGCGAAACTGCAAGGATTTTATATGAAAAAGAACTTGATAGATTTGTCAGAGAAACATGTCCTACTTAATTAATTTCTCATTATATCATTATAGTAAGGCTATTACATGACATTAGCTACATTTATAGAAATTTCTAAAAATGTTGTAATTATAATGCGATTACATTATAATAATAACAAATGGAGAAACCATGTCAGATATAACTGAAAAGGTTCTTAAGAAATTTCAGTATAAGCGCGTAGTCCGGTGGAAAGAGATAGCCGATTTCCTCCAAGATCAAGTAAAAACCACAACTGCAGTACAATGGCTTATGAAAAGCGGCAAGGCAATATCTATTAGAAAAGGACTCTATTACTTAAAGCAACCAAATGAATGGTTGCAAGATGAACTAGAAATCAACCCCTTGCTCATAGCAGGACATATTTATCCAGAAAGTGTGGTCGGCTACCATGCTGCATTGAAATGCTATGGAGTTGCATACAGCGAATCAAATGTTTTTCAAATAGCTTTGCCAAAATCCATTCGGCGCGCATGGAAAGCCTTCAGCTTTCAGAAAGCCCACTACAGATTCTATCGTGCAAATCTATCCTTCGGTGTCACTTCCTCAGTTATCGAGGATGTAAGAGTCCAACATTTTTCCTGTGAGCGAATTCTATTAGAGGGATTGATGTACCCTGATCGCTTTCTGGGTATGAGTGAATTTCTGAAATCTATAGAGGGATTCTCTTGGATAAATCTGGAGTATCTTTTTGAGATGGTCAAACATTATCCGATAAAATCAATCAGCATGAGACTCGGCTGGCTGCTTGAAAACAACAAGCAACAATGGCATGTAACAGAATCTGATCTTAAAAAACTTGAAAAGAACCGCACCGAATCGAGAATATTACTCGTCAAGAATAAGCCCAAAGGAAATTATCTTGTAAAGAGATGGAGTTTAATGGTTCCCAGGATTCTAAGGGACTTGAGTGAAACATAATGTTCAATTTATCAAGAGATGAGCTTGATACCTTCGCAAAAGAGACAGGATTCCTAAAAAACTCTTTGGAAAAGATGTTCAGGCTTCTCGACATTCTCTCCATATTAAAGACAAATCCGGTCACAAAGAATGCTTTTGTTTTAAAAGGAGGGACCGCTCTAAATCTATTTATATTGGACATCCCTAGAATCTCAGTTGATATAGATCTAAATTATATCCAGTCCATTTCTCGATCCTCAATGTTGAAAGACAGGAAGACGATCAATTCTGAGATTCAAAAAATATTCCATTCCACATATGAAATTAGAATGTCAAAAAATGTCCATGCCTTGACTCAGTTTGAGTTTCGTTATGCAACAATTTCTGGCTCCTCAGATATGCTGAAACTAGAGATTAACTACCTGAAAAGGATTACTCTCCTGTCTCCTCAGATAGTAAGAATCAATCGCTTTGATCGGAACATAAATTTTTTATGTCTCGACTTTCTGGAACTCCTGGCAAGTAAGACCATTGCCCTACTGAATAGATATACGCCAAGAGACCTATTTGACGTCTATCAAATGATAAATTCTCCTTTTGAAATTAAAAAGGATTTATTAAAAATGCTTCTCTTTTTCTATGGGATAATAACTGAAACTGAGATCTTTGAATTATTCAAATTAAAATTTGATCTAATAATTCAGGTCGATATTCAGAATAAATTATATCCGATGCTACAGAAAAGGACTCATCTTGATAGATATGAATTGGTAGCTAATGTTGAGAATTTTTTGAATCCATATTTATCTCTGTCAGATAAAGAGGCTGAAGGATTACACAACTTATACAAAACAGGTAGAATAGATATGGATATTTTATTCCCTCAGAAGGAAATTCGGGAAAAGGCCCTCAATTCTCCTTCACTCAAATGGAAAATCATAAATATCATAAAAAACCGATAAGTGTCATTCGTCAATACATAAATCCGAAACCACTTGGGGATGAAACCACTTCAAGAATATTTTTAAATCTTAACTTCCTCTTCGTTGATTGCATCTTTTCCAATGTGATATGTATATTACACAATGCCAGCAGGTGGAATTTGAGGTGAAGTGTGAGGGACTTATGGCAGGGGGACCACGAGGAATTTTTTTTGCTGCCCTGGCCGTGATGCTTGCCCCTATACAACTGGGCATGAACTATGTTAACAAAATGGCCATGGATTGCAGGAGCACTGGCTTTTCTAATATTTTCTCCGTTCATCATCTGGGCTAGGGAAGAAGCTCTACCAGAGATCGGGCGGCTTATTGAAGCAAGTTGGGGGAATTTTACCGATGCTTACAGACTTGCGGAAAAAGCAGAAGAGTACATTCCGAATGATTCCAAGCTTACCGAGCTCTTCTCAAAATGTTCCTTGAACATAAACATCGAAAAAGAGCCTCCGGGTGCAGACATATATATGAAAGCATATAAGGCTCCAGACAGTGAATGGAACTATCTAGGTGTTTCGCCTCTCAAAAACATCAGATTACCTGTTGGAATCTTCCGGTGGGGAGTCTTCCAGGCATAACATCCTACGGGGCCTATGATATGGCAGGGAATGTGAGAGAATGGTGCTGGAACGAAACCCAGAAAGGAAAGCTAATCACGGGTGGCGCCTGGAACGATGCTACCTACATGTTCTGGGTCTGTAGTCAAGCTCCTCCTTTTGATCGGTCTTCTAAAAATGGGTTCCGGTGTGCTCTCTATCCTGATCCTGAGAAAATCCCAGAATCAGCGTTTAGTTTGTTAGAATGGGGTAAAACTAGAGATTTTTATAAAGAAAAGCCAGTTCCGGATTCTATTTTTCAGGTTTACAAAGAGCAGTTCTCTTACGATAAGACGGATCTGAATGCACGCGTGGAATCGAGGCATGAAAGCTCTAAAGAATGGATTGAAGAGCGAATAACCTTTGATGCTGCCTATGGCGGCGAACGGATAATCTCCATTCTTTTTCTTCCTAAAAATATATCGCCCCCCTATCAAACGGTCATTTATTTCCCCGGAGCTCAAGCTTTATATCGAGATTCGAGCAAGGACCTTGATAGCTGTAATGAATTTAAGGTTTTCCTTTCTTTTATAGTGAAAAACGGGCGGGCTGCCCTCTATCCTGTTTGTAAAGGGACTATGGAACGTAGAGATGCTGCGTTGGCTCCAATTCATGAAGGAGCCAATTCTCATCTGTATACGGAATACGTGATTCAACTTGTCAAAGATTTTAAAAGATGTATCGACTATCTGGAGACCCGTCAGGATATTGACAGTACGAAGCTTGCCTATTACGGAATGTGTTGGGGAGCACAGCTCGGAGCGATCATCCCGGCCGTGGAGGAACATCTTAAAGCAAGCGTTTTATTGGCAGGAGGCCTCCGTGGACGTTCACGTCCTGAAGCAGATCAAATTAATTATGTTACCCAGGTGAAAACTCCAATTTTGATGTTAAACGGGAGATACGATACGTTCATACCTTATGAGACATCAATAAAGCCGATGTTTGACCTTCTCGGGACTCCGGATGAACATAAGGAACTGAAGTTGTTCGAAACCGACCATATCCCCCCTAGAAACGAATTCATCAAGGAAACCCTAGCCTGGCTCGACCGCTACCTTGGCCCGGTGAATAGATAATAACTTCTGATAAAAAAAGAACGAATAAGCCAAAGCCATAGAAAAGAACTGTCCTGAATTTTTCCCTGGAAGCCATCATGAACAATATCGATACAAGGGGATAAAAAGGAGCGGTTATTGAGAAACTCCTTTGATGATGACAAGAGTCATATCGTCCATTTGATCGGTACCAGATGTGAATGAATCGAGTTCCTCATGAATCTTATCCAGAAGCTTTGGCGCAGACAATTTGGAGTGCTTTCTTAAAAATTTTATGAGTCCCTTCTCTTCGAATTCTTTATTTTCCTTATTCCTGCTCTCAGTAATTCCATCAGTAAAAAGAATGGCTATATCTCCAGGGTTTAAAGTCACTTTTTTTACTTCATAAACCTGGGAAGGAAACATTCCCAAGCATAAGCCGCAGCTTTTTAAACGATGGATTCCCCCTTTTTTATCGAGTATTAATGGAGGATTATGTCCGGCATTGACATATTTTAACTCGCCACTTTTTTTGTCAAGTTCACAAAAGAAAAACGTAATAAAACTATTGATAGGAGAACTCCGGTGGACAAAATCGTTCAGTTTTGCAGCCATTTTCTCTAATTTGTATTGAGGATGGATATCCGAATGAAGAGCGGCCCTCAAAGAGGCCATGAGAAGGGAAGCACTCACTCCTTTTCCAGAAACATCAGCAACAATAATCCCCAAGCGTGAAGGATCAATAGAGATAAAATCATAATAATCCCCCCCGACTTGATAACAGGGGATGTTATCGCCGGCAATCTCAAAGTTTTTACAACTTGGATTTTCCTTCGGAAGAAAGTCTTTCTGAATTTGGGCAGCTAAAGAAAGCTCCTTTTCCATTTTTTCTTTCTCGATGGATTGGTCGATAAGTTTAGCGTTTTCAATCTTGATCGCAGCCAAATTGGACAAAAGAGTCAGCAATCTCAGATCCTCATCAGAGAATTTCTCAAGAATGGATATTCGGTCAGAATAGATGATTCCGATAATCTCCTTATTATTCCATAAAGGAACACACATTGCAGAATGGATGTTTAATTTAATTATACTCTCCTGAGCTTTTAAACGCGGATCAGCTTGGACATCAGAAGCCAGGACTGCAGAATGTTTATTAACAACCATATTGATAATACTCTGGCTCACCTGAATCTTTTGATTGATAAGCTTCTTGTTATTAATACGGACTACTTTTGAAATGAGTTGAGCAGGATTGCCTTCTTTCAGCATCATAATTCCTCTGTCCATAGGAAGATTTTCATTTATTAGATTCATAATGTGCTCTAAGAGTTCGTTTAAAGGCATATGAAGAACCAAGGCTTTACTGACTTCACTTATGGCAGAGAAAGATCTATGTTCTGATTTAATCCTTTCTATATCAAAAGGTTTTGCCTCAGCTTTTATTGTTGTGCTAATGTCAGGCTTCTTCAGAATATCTTCAAGATTCATTATGGTGTTTATATTTGCAGAGGAGGATGGACCATCTGTGACTTCAACATTTGTCGAAAGTTCCTTATTGAAGATAATTCTTGTAGAACCGATAAGGATTTCATCTCCTTTATTAAGTTCGGTCTCAGATAAAATTTTATTACCATTCAGAAAAGTTCCATTTTTGCTGTTGTTATCTCGAACCGCATACCCTGTTTCTGAAGGATAAATAAGGGCATGATGCCCTGAACTAAACGGATCATGAATGGAGATATCATTGTCAGCAGACCTCCCTACAGAGATCTTCTGCTTTTTGAGAGGAAGACGGAAAAATTCTCCCTTTTTTGGATAAACATAAAGTATTGGCATCTGAGTTTGCTGTTTTGATTATAATCTTAAAGGGCGGAAGATTTCAAGAAAATTAGGCGTTTTCTAATATCTTGAGCATTTTTCTACATTTCCTGACTTTATCTTCAAAAGGAATATCATCAATCAAGGGCAGAAGAACCTCCTTTATTTCTTTTCTTAACATGTTGTCAAGAAGCTCGATAGAATAATCTATTGATTTTTTTGTTCCAGTACAAATATTTTGATAGGCTCTAATGATATCTTCCCTGGGATAGATTAAACTTATCAATTCAAAAATATGTTTGAGAGAACGAGCTAAACTATTCTCTAAATCTGTAGCCAAATGCTCTTTTTTCTCATCTGCCATTAAATCATTCATTTCTATCAAAATCAGGTAACTTTTTTTTATTTTCTGAATTATTTCAGGCAATATTATCTTTTTCTGAAACAGAAGTTGTAAGTTTTTAGATCTCATTTTATACATAGCTTCGATGATTTCAGCCTCTACATCCTTTCTCTTCTTTTTTAATTCTAAAGCCAATAAATCCGCTGCTTTTTGAGAACCTATTCTGACCAGGATGTCAGGAATGGCTTTTCGTATATGAATATCTTCTTCAGAGTCCCCTAAATAATCCTTTAAGGTCCCTATAATCTTAACTCCATATTCTACCAAAGCCTTGCTGGCCACCCGGTAAGTAGTGGGCTTACTCAACTGTTGAATAATGAGATGTACAAGCTCCCTCCTTTTTAGCCTTCCAGCACTTTCAATTGCATAGCTAATTACTTCTGGCGATTCATCCCTAAGCAGTTTACTAAGATCATGAATAAGGTTTGAGGTTGGCTTCATCATTCCCAGGACCTTGGCTGCCTCCATCCTGGAAATCTCTGTCTCCTTGCTTGCCTCACCTACTATCCTATCGATCTTTTCCTGCATTAGCTCCTGATAAACATCCAGGGACATGATTTCCTTAATTTGAGTATCAATGTTCTCATCTTCCAGAGAATCATCAACTTCCGGGATTAATACTTCTCCATCCAATTCTAGAAGTGAATCCATAGAACCAGCTCTTATTTCATCAGATTTGTATGAGATTATCTTTTTCAGTTCAGGGCTCATCCCTTCTCTTTTGACAAGATCAAAAAGATTCATAGCATACAAAACCGAACTTCTTTTCCTGCTTTGGAGCGTATCAAAGACCAGCTTTGTCATATCAACATCAATATTCTCACTTACAAATTTATCAGCATCTTGCCATTTAATCTTCAAGTTTTTCTTCACAATACTTACATATTCTCTGGTAATCATCAGATTGAACAGAATCCAAAAAAGGATAACAATGATAGTGATGAAACTAATTTGTTTTAAAGTAAAATGCATGACTGAAAAAAACAGAAGAATAAGAAGAGCTCCTAAGCCTTTAGCAAACTTGTTCACAAACATATCGATGAATACTTTCGCTCTATACTTAATGTCAGGAGGAATTGGGATATACAGCAGCTCCCTAACAGATTGGCTGAGTGAATGAGCTAGGCTTTTGTCAGTGCCTTTGGTGATGACAGCCCAATAAACCAACGGAATTAGAGGTACCAATAAAATTGCACCAACGCCGATCAATAAAAACAAGGGAGCAATCACAAGAGCGATACGGATTCCAAAATTTTTAAGGATGCGGTTGGTTAAAAAAATATGAAGCAAAGAGGAAAAAATCAGCAATACGGTAAAAAAAGTGCCCAGAAAAGCAGTCCTCATATCCGTATCTTTATAGGTCATTTCAACGACAGTATTGAATTGAAAATCAATCAGAGTCGTTACAATAATAGCCGTAGCCATAATCCCGCTCATGATCATTAAATGACGATTCTTTCTTAACAGGTGAAAACTCTTGATGTATCCAACTTTTGGTTTTACCTTCTCAGGTGATATCTCAGGTTCTTCTCTTTTTTCTTTTCGAAGAACTTTATGAACAAGCTTTACGATTAACAAACAAAAGGCCAGTAAAATAGGGCAGGCTAAAAGCAGATTTTCGGTTCCAAAGCTTTTCGCAAATAAAGTGGCAAGAAGAGAGCCTGCAACTCCACCTAAAAGCCCTCCACTAACTAAAAATCCAACCAATCTTTTTGCTTGTCGAGGATTATAGATATCATTGATCAAAATCCAGAATTGAGTGACTGAAGTTACAGTAAATATATCTGCCCAAAACCAGTAAATCATAGAAAGCCACGGCCACTGGAGTTTAAACAGCAGCCAGAATAGGAGCAGATTAGAAATAAAAAAAACCAAACTGATAGATATGTACAGCTCCCTCTTCATACAATGCAACAACTTATAGTTTAAAGAGACCACAAAGCCTATAAGCAGAGCTGTTAAAAGATAGGCATAAGGAAGCTCATCAGGTTTAAGCCATTGCAGAAAAAGAGAAATTTTGACAGGTTTAATGATGTAGACAGAAGAAGTGATCAAAAAAAAATAAAAAAACAACAGCACTGAAGTAGAAGTTTCTTCAGGTCTAACATCAACAAAGCGTGATAAAATTTTATGAGCTTGGTTCTTTGCCATACTACTAATCTATAGAATTGGAAGCCTTTTTAAAAGGCCTCGGAATCGCTTCACTCTTTCTTCAATGGGAAGCTCCTCAACAAGCGGAAAGATGACATCCTTTATCTCTTTCTGCAATGTATTATCAAGAAGTTCCACTGCATAAGCCATTGATTCCTTTGTTCCAGTTCTTATATTCTGATAAGCTTTATTGATATCCTTATGTGGATAAATGAGTCCCAACAATTTAAAAATATTCATGAAAGAAACTGTCAGATTTTTCGGCAAGTTTTCACTCATCTTTTGCTTTTTCTCCATTAATTTTGAATCATAAAAATCAATAAGAATTTGGAAGTGTTTCTTTATTAATTCAGCAATTTTAGTCGTCACGATCCCTTCTTGGAATTGAACATCAGGTCTTTCAGACCGAATCCTATCCAGAGCATCTATGAGTTCAATATCTATATCCCCCTTATCTTCTGTCAGTACCCAAGCAAGGAAATCAGCAGCCTCTTGAGTCCCGATGCGTGCCAAAACTGAGGCTGCTCCTTTTCGCAATTCAATATCCTCTTCAGAATCTCCTAAATAGTCTGCCAGAGTACCTGTAACTCTTGAGCCGTATTTTTCAAGGGCGGCACTGGCATCTTCTCTGGTAAAAGGGCTGTGTAACTTCTGGATTAGAGCGGGAACATGCTCTCTTTTCCGCAACTTGGCTGCGCTTTCAATAGCATATCTGCTTACCTCCGGCGATTCATCCCGGAGGAATTCTTCAAGTTTCTGGGCAAGAGGAGAATGAGATTCCATCATTCCTATAGCTTTGGCTGCTTCCATCTTCGCTGTCTCAGCCTCCTTACTTTCATCGACCAAGACTTTTTCAAAATAGTTCTCCATCACTTTCTGATAAACGTCCAGGGATATTATTTCTTTAACCTCTTTTTCCAAAACCTCTTCACTGATATAATCATCAGTCTCAGGACCTAGAGATGTTTCCCCACCCTCAAAAAGCGCACCCAATGAAGAGACCCTTACTTCATCTGATTTGTAAGAGATTAATTTTTTAACTTCAGAGGTGAGTTTATCCTGTTTTATCAAGTCGAAGAGATGCATGGTATACAAGACTGAACTTCGATTCTTGCTTTCTAAAGTATCAAAGACCAATTTTGTATAATTAAGATCCACCTTTTCAGCCACTAATCTATCTGCTCTCTCCCATTTCATCTCTAATTTTTGTTTGACAATATTCGTGTATTCTTTGCTAACCTTCAGATTAAGGAATGCCCATGCCAAAATAAAAACAACGATAATAGCACTCACAACTTGGACTCTGGCCTGCCAGTTAAGATTGAGAAAGATAAAGATCAAAAGTATCAATGCTCCGATGCCTTTGGCGAACCTATTGAGAAACATATCGATGAATATTTTTGCTTTGTACTTGAACTCTGATGAGATAGGTATATAGAGAAGCTCTCGAACAGACTGGTTTAGGGAAAAGGAAAGGCTTTTATCGCTGCCTTTGATGATGACAGCAAATATAAGAATTGGATAAGCAGCAATTCCCAAAGAACAAATGAGCAATATCAGAGGGTAAACCAAGAGTGCAAAACGGATACCAAAACGTTTGATAAGACTGCTTGTCATTAAAAGTTGAACAAAAAAAGGAATAACCAACATTGCTGCATGAAAATATCCAAAAAAGGTTGTCTTATCATTCGCATGTATCTCGATGTCAATTACACTTTTATACTGCCAATCAATCAATGTTGACACAACAAATGTTATTGTCACCACTGCTGCCAGAAGCTTTAAATAGTAATTTCTTCTTACAGTATCAAAGCAATCTTTAAAACCTACTTTAGGTGCTCTCTCCTTGTTTCCATCATCTTTTTTCTTGGCTCTATCTTCTGTAGATATCCTTTTCCTTTGCCAAATGAATATATAATTAACGATAAAAACACTGATTATCAGCATTCCGGCAGCTATAAAAAGAAGATAGTCAGGAAAATTGAAACCTAAAAAACCAGTCAGTAATCCACCAAAAACACCTCCCAATATTCCTCCACTACCAAAAAATCCGATCAGCCTTTTGGCTTCCCTCGGATTGAAAATATCGTTAACTAATATCCAGAATTGTGTCACAAGGACTACGATAAAAATGTTCGCCCATATCCAAAAAACTAGAGGCATCCAAGGTAACCCTTTTCTGAAAAACAATCCTGAAAGGAAACAAGTAGAAATGAAAAAAATGAGGCTGGAGATTATTAAAACGTGTCTTTGAACCTTGATTTGAAGCTTGGAATAAAAAGCAACAAAAAATACCATTGTTAACGCTGTTAACAGGTAGGCAATTGGAAGTTCCTTCGATCCCTTCACAATTAAATATTGTGCATCTCTAACAGGCTTAATAATGTAGTATGGGGCCATGATTAGAAAAAAATAAAAAAAGAGGAGGAGGGAGATATTTTTTTCCCCTGGTTTGATCTCTATAATACGCGATAGAATCTTATATGGGCGATTTTTAGCCATAGAATGACTCTGGTATAAAAGGATTGCAACGAGTGCTAATCTATAAAATAGCTATTCAATGCCACATCTTCATCATCGAAGATTTCAAGGACTTTTGTAAGCATTGTGACCTGAAAGATGACAAAGAGTTTTTTCGATATTTTTGCTATCTTCAGTTTCCCCCCTATATTATGGGTAGAAATATAGCTGGCTAAAATCTCTCCCACTCCAAAGCTGTCGATGAATTCAACATTCCTAAAATTGAGGAGGATGTTTCTTTTTCCATCATCCAATTGATCTTTGACAAGTTGATGCAGAGTCACATCAGTTAAATTTGATCTTCTGATTTCACCCTCTATATCAAAAATAATGACATTGCTTTTTTCTCTTGCATTTATTTCCATCTTTTTTACCATGTTTTCGCTTGTTTTAGATATCTTCCCTTCTTCATTAGCTTTTATCAAAAGAAAAATTGAAAGTCAATCAAAATTCCGTCTATTCGGTCTGTTCCGTTTTTTAATTTACTTAGCTTGTTTGCTTTGTCTAGTTTAATCCGTTGTTTCTCTTCCATTTTGTGGGGCAATGATCAGAAAAAATTCGAGAATGGCTTCGTTCTCATTCAGATTTTTAACGCCATTCTCCATTCGCTCGCAGGAACTAAATCTGCCACTGGAGGTTTTCTAGCTTTTTGTGGCAGTTGGGCATATAATTTGTTGTAAATCATAGTGAGTAGCACTAAAAATGGGACAAATAAGAAAAAATATTGCTTTCAAGCATTTAAATCGATGAAGAATAATAGAATTCAAAATCCGATAAGAAATATTAAGAAAACATTTATTCTTTCTTTATTTATTTTTAGCTTTCTATTCAATCTCTATGCAGACAGCATACAGTACATATGGACAGGGGTTGAAAAAATTGTAGCTGTAGGAGATGTTCATGGTGACTATGAGGATTTTGTAAAAATACTGAAAGGAACAGAATTGATTGATAAAGAACTTCACTGGACAGGCGGAAAAACTCATCTCGTCCAAACCGGAGACGTCATGGACAGAGGTCCTGATGCAAAGAAAGTCTTAGACCTGTTGATGAGATTGGAGAAAGAGGCTGAAGAGGCAGGAGGTAAGGTTCACGCATTGATTGGCAACCATGAAGAAATGAATATTATGGGAATATCCTTCCGCTATGCAGATTATGTTGGGGTAAACCAATTTATTTCTTTCCTTCCTGATAAATACAGGGAGAAGAAAGAAAAAGAATTTAGAAAAAAGATTGGAAACAATTCTCTCAAAAAGAAGGAGAGGGATTCTGCTTTAGACAACAATTTAGAGGCGTATTGGGGAAAATTCCTAAGAGAAGTCGTAAGAGACAACAGCCACTCTGCTCGAAGAGAGTATACAGACTCCTTTAATGAAAAATATGGAAGATGGATCCTTCAACACAATGCAGTCATTAAAATTAATGACACCATATTCGTTCATGGGGGAATCAGCGAAAAATACTCCACTTGGAAGCTGGAGAAAATAAATAATCTATTGCGTAGAGAACTGGATATGCTGCGAATTGCAGCTAAATGCCATTATCAAACTCAAATTACAAAACCTGAAATTGTTTATGCCTCTGACGGACCACTCTGGTATCGGGGTTTAGCCAAAAGGGACGAGAAGGACTTCAAAGAAGACGTCGATAGAATCTTACACAATCTCAACGCCAAATATATGGTAATAGCACACACGCCGCAAACTGGCAGTATTGCTGTTTCTTCAGAGGATATAAGCCGGTTTCAAGGAAGGATTTGGATTATCGACACAGGTATGTCAGATTGTTTTGGCGGCATTCCTGCTGCCTTGATCATCGAGAATGGAAATTTTTCAATATGGTGGGAGGGATATGATGAAAAATAAGGCAGCTCTTTTATTTTTTACATGCTTTATTTTTTGTAATGGGTGGTGTCAATCGCAAACAACCAACAAAGAAAATTTGAAGCAAATAGATATGGAGAATTATTTAAGAACTGCCAAGATTGTTTCCGTTGAAAAAGACCAGGAAGCAGGAAGAACAGCGCCTTGGAGAATTACTCTGGATGATGGAGAAATTGTACGGCAAGGATTCTTTAAGCACGTAAACGCTTCAAGACCCACAATTCTCCCAGACAGCTATAAATACGAATTAGCTGCATATGAGTTAAATAAACTACTCGATCTAAACATTGTTCCTCCTGTTGTGGAAAGAGAAATAGAGGGCATAAAAGGATCTATACAGCAATACATTAAAAACTTCATAAGAGAAAGTGACCGAAAAAGAAGAAATATTGAACCTCCAGATCCTAAGAATTTTGAAAACACTCTGGATGAGATAGAAATTTTCGAGAATTTTGTTTATGATGAGTGTCTCGATACGGATGATATTTTTATCCAAACAGAGGATTGGAAAGTCTGGAGAGTTGATTTCTCTGAGGCTTTCCCCCCTTCTTCGGAGTTACTCCCTGACTGTAAAATCAGGCGATGCTCGAAGAAGCTTTATCAAAACCTTCAAAAATTGGACAATGATTCCATTAAAGCCAAACTCAAGCTCTATCTCAATGACGAGGAAATTAAAACTCTGCTGATACGAAAAAAAATCATCTCAGATAAAATCAAACAATTGATAGAAGAAAAAGGAGAAGAATCAGTCCTTTTCTAATTATGTTGCCTTCATATTACTTGTTGTGAAAAACTCATTTAGAAAGATATGATGGAGGGGATGTCATGAAGGATTGGGGAAATGAAGAAATAAAGATGAGTCCAGAAAAATCGCCTGGATTCGCTCACAGAATTCTTAGAATTTTCACAGTCATTCATCCAGATGAAATTCCTACAGTTTTGCTATTATCTCTTAATGTCTTTTTACTTCTTGCAGGTTATTACATTTTAAAGCCAATAAGAGAAGCTTTGATTTTAGCAGGAAATGGCGCTGAAATTAAAAGCTATCTTAGTGGGGCTATAGCCATTTTGTTTATTTTTGTGGTTAAAATATTCAGTAGTATTGCTTCTAGAGTGCCGCGTCAGAAATTAATAGCCTGGGTAACACTCTTCTTCATTTCCAATTTAGTCATCTTTTATATGCTTTCTTTATCTGGAATTTCATTAGGGACAATAGGTATCATTTTTTACGTCTGGATTGGGATCTTTAACCTGATGATTGTTGCCCAGTTTTGGGGATTTGCCAATGACCTATACACCGAAGAAGCAGGGAAAAGATTGTTTCCTATAATTATGTTTGGAGCAAACTTCGGAGCCCTTTGGGGCCCTAAGATTCATCTCTGGCTTCTGAGACCCTTGGGTCTCTATCGATTGATGCTGCTGGTAGGTGGCATTCTGGGAATTTGCATTTTATTGACCTTGATCATTCATAAAAGAGACATTAAAAAACCTGAGAATACTGTAACTAAAAAAAGTGTTCAGAATGAATCGGAGAAAAAAGAGCAGGAGAAGCCCCTTAAAAAGGGAGGAGGTTTTCGCTTGGTTTTTAAGAGCAGATATCTTCTTTACATCGCTATGCTTGTCCTGTTGCTTAATTTCGTCAACACAAATGGCGAATATGTATTAGGAAAAGTCATCACACACGATGCCACAAGAGCCTTGGAGATGGGTACTGCTGGAGGTTTAGATAAGCCAGAACTTATCAGCAGACTATATGCAAATTTCTTTTTTATCGTTAATCTTATTGCAGTGATCTTTCAGCTATTACTGATGTCTCGAATTTTCAAGTGGTTTGGAGTCAGAGGAGCCCTATTCATCCTGCCTTTCATTGCCCTGGGAGGGTATTTCTTTGTAGCTTTTGGAGCAACCCTGATAATAGTCAGATGGGCCAAAACAATGGAAAACAGCACGGATTACTCTGTTATGAATGCAACCCGCCATGCTCTCTTTCTCATAACTTCAAGAGAGGCCAAATACAAAGCAAAAGCAGCTATTCACACTTTCTTCTCCCGTGCAGGCGACGTGTCATCAGCCTTGTTTGTTTTCGTAATAACGACATTTTTTGCTGTTAACATAGAAAATATAGAAAACGTTGCTATATTCAATATAGCTTTAATATTGATTTGGATAATCCTTTGTATCTTAATTGCCCGGCAGCATAAAAAACTATCGGCCCAGCAAACTCAACAATAAAAGTGAGTAGTGCGGAGTGAGGAGTAAATAAAGCTTTATAACTGGTTACCGCAAATCTTTAACCTTAATGATTCCGCCTGAATCTTGGGCAATGTATAGATAGCCTTTATCGTCTAATGTAATCCCCTCTTGGGTGTCCCCGAGGAAAGCATATTCATTAACTAATTTCCCCTCCAGGGTTATCTCCACAAGGATGTTATCAGCATCACTCACGACATTTAAGAGTCCTGTTTCCCGATCATAATACATGGCTGCAGGGTCATCCATCTTAAAAGGCAAAACCCGGATAATACGAGCTTCGGCTGTCTCAGTTTGGCTCGATTTCAAAGGAACCAGAACTTCCATTATACAGGAAGGGTCCCATTGGTTGCCGATGTAAAAAGTTCCTCCCTCAGGATGATTTTCATCTGAGACAAAAGCAATAGATTCAATGCCGTTATCGTAGCCTTCTTCCTGCTTTTGGAGGAAGTTGGGATCACCCTCGAATTCTCTATTTATAGGAAATTTTCGGATGACTTCTTTTTTATCTGGGTCAAACTCAAGAATGACATCCCTGCCTTCATAGATTATGTATAAAAGCCCTGATTGAGGATTTACTGTTACTCCCTCCAAATCTCCTGGAATCTTTTGATTAAAGACAGGGGTTCCATTAGTCTCGATTTCAGCAATTTCTCCCTCATCACTCACTACAAAAAGAGTTTTTCTTTGAGTATGAAAGCATATGCCAGAAGGCTCGGCAAAATTTTGCTGGTCAATGTCTCCGCCAAATCCCTGCACATCCAGCCATTTATAAGGGAAACGAATACTTGGAAAGTATTTTGAAGATGAACAAGATGCTAATAACATTATACCGATTATTAAAAAAAACTTTGTTCTCATTTTCTACTCCTCTCCAAAAAATGCCAATTTTCAAATCTCAACAGTTGCATTTCTTTATGAAATGAAAACCTATAATATCAAAGAAATTCATGTCAATTCAAATTATTAATAGATATTCATGGAAGATCGTTAATTTGATTTTTTAAAAAAATAGATTTATATTATTAGCAAAATCGTAGGGGCAATGACCTAATTAGGAAAAAAGAAAATGAAACAAAAAAGTTTTCTTAGTATGATTTTGTTTCTTTTTATAGCTCAAAGCTATGCAGCTATCGGCCAATTCACTCCTGCTGAAATTGCTCAAAGGGAAGAGCTAGAAGAATTTCTCAAAACTGCGGAAATCATAAAATCTGAAGATATAGGAGAGGGAGTTACAAAACCACTAAAGCTCACATTAAAGAAGGGAGATGTGGAAAGATATGGGGTATGGAAAAACCCAAGCGGCATTCAGAAAGGCCAGCTTGAGGGCTGGCAGTATGAAATAGCTGCTTATGAGATGGATAAACTTCTGGGATTAAACGTGGTCCCACCCACAGTCGAGAGAAAGCTCCACGGATTGAGAGGGTCTCTTCAGCTCTGGATCAAGTCTCAATTCAGCGATCTAGAAATGAGGCAAAAAGGAATTGATATTCCTGATTCTGAGCTCATGCAGTGGTCAAAAATGAAGTATCTGGCAAGAGCATTTGACTGCTTGATTGCCAACGACGACCGAACCCAGCAGAATTTACGCTACACTAAGGATTGGCGGACGATTCTCATCGATCATTCCCGCTCTTTCCGCTCCAGCAAAAAATACACGAAGAGACTCGTTTATGGAAAAAAAGGTATAAAGGGCACATTCCTTATCAGATATCTCCCCAGGGCCTTTGTAGAAAAGGTTAAAGCCTTAAATATTGATAATATAAAGAATGCTGTGGGGCCTTATTTAAAGGACAGAGAGATCGAAGCTGTCATCAAACGTAAAGATCTTCTCCTCAATGAAATCCAAGAAATGATAAAAGAAAATGGCGAAAATAAGGTTTTGTATTAATATTTCTTTTTATGCCCTATTTTAGATAAATTAACGAAAAAAATCTCAAATATGAAGGAGGGAAGAAGATGAGAAAAATCCTAATTACTTTTTTTCCATTGGTGATTATCATAGGTTTTAATCTTCAATGCTTTGCTCAGTTCACTCCAGAAGAAGTGGCCGAAAGAGTCAAATGGGAAGAATTTCTCAAGACAGCAGAAATTACTGGCCAAGAACAGATGGGTGGTCGAGAAGCAGTAACAAATCCCTGGGAACTCACCTTAGAAAAAGATGGGATAACAAGAAATGCCCTTTGGAAAAATCCGGAAGGCCGGCAGAAGGGATTTCTGGAAGGCTGGAAATGGGAAATCGCTGCCTACCGCTTGGATAAGCATCTAGGCCTGAACATGGTTCCGCCCACCGTTGAAAAAAGATTTCGAGGGAATCGTGGTTCCTGCCAATTATGGATTGAATCTAAGATGGATCTTAAGGAAAAAGTAGAGAATAAAGTTAAATGCCCTCCTCGCAGACTCTTCCACTGGAATCGTGCGATTTACTTGCAGCGAGCTTTTGACAACCTGATTGCCAACGAAGACCGACATCAGAAGCAAATTCTCATAACCGAGGATTGGCGCATGATCTTAATCGATCACTCCCGCAGTTTCCAGACTTCTAAAAAATTCATAAACAAGCTCATTTACTCGGAAAAACATAAAGAAGGGCCAAAGATCATGAAAGAGCTCCCCAAGGGTTTTGTCGAGAAACTAAAGACTTTGACTTTCGAATCAATAAAAGATGTTGTTGGGGAATATCTAACAGATAAAGAAATAAACGCTGTCCTTGTTCGTAGGGACTTAATTCTCAAAGAAATCGACAAGAGAATCAAGGAATTCGGTGAGGATAAAGTTTTATACTGATTCTTAGGTTTCAGCTCCATCAATTTTAATTCTTTTATACATAGTCAGTACATTTTGCTTATTTTCGTGCTTATAATCAAATCCATCCATAAGTTTGCGCGAAATGAAGATTCCTAATCCACCCTTTTTGCCTTTCCTGATAATTTCCTCAATATTAGGTTTTTTTGATTTTCTGGGATTAAAAGGAATCCCCCAATCCCTTATTTCAAAAAATAGCCTTCCTTGCTGCTGCCAAATCTTAAGAGAAATCTCACCCTTATCCTCAGGATAAGCGTACCTGACGATATTTATGCATATCTCCAGAAGAGATAATTCGATCAGATAATACGCGTTATTCGAAAGATTCAATGCCTGGAGATTTTCTCTTAAAAAAGTTCTTATTTTCTCTACTTCTGCAAGGTCGCCTGTAACTTTTAATGTGTTCATCTTGATTTTGGTCTCTTTTTTTAACACCTATGCTACCTTCATTTAAGCTCTTAGATAATCTATATCAAAAGGAAAAATGATGTCAAATGGGAATTACTTATCTAGTCTGTTTAAGTTTGTCTAAATTTGTATGGGTTTGCTTTACTTGGCTAAATGGTATTTGACATTGAATTTTCCTTGTAGTGATGGGACTCACAGGATATATCGGTGCGAAAAAAGGATTCTCCAAACTCTTAATAGCCAATTTTTATTGGCGTGAGTACTTTTTGACTAAACTCTGGCCTTTGACATAGGCCATCGAAATGAAGGTTTTGCCATCTGCCTCATCGATCCTGAGAGTTTTCGATAGAACAGGGATTACGATATGAATTTGCTTTTTTTGAACTTAGGATTTTCTCTAAGCTTCATCGAATTTTCACCTGCTGAGTAACTTTATTCAAAATAATACATTGAACAAAAATATAAATTCAATAAGAAATTCTCAGGAAAGAGAAAATTTTATAGAATTGGCCTGTAAAAAGCTAATATAGAGTAGACTTTGCTCTTAATTTCTGGTTAAGCAAATTAAATTTCATAGATATTCCGCTCTTTTCT